>Ga0206918_1007_pt1 | contig 54228 bp, 41 predicted proteins | sample Alteio_BWOrgHeat_69_FD_152950 | JGI IMG/M metagenome (GOLD analysis project Ga0206918, IMG submission 152950) | Enriched cells from forest soil in Barre Woods Harvard Forest LTER site, Petersham, Massachusetts, United States -... | ecosystem: Environmental > Terrestrial > Soil > Temperate forest >... | reverse complement strand
GCATACCGCAGTTACCGCCTCAAAAAAAGAGCCAACTTCCGCCTGGAGATTCAAAAGAAAAACATTGATGACAGTATCCGTTATGCCCAGCGGATTCAACAAGCCATCCTTCCGAAAGCGCTTTTTCTCCCAGGTGAAGTACAAGAACACTTTGTGCTGTATCTTCCCAAAGACATAGTAAGCGGAGATTTTTACTGGAGACACCAGGAAGGCAGGGAACTTTTCTTCGCTGCAGTGGATTGCACAGGCCATGGCGTACCGGGCGCCATGATGAGCATGCTGGGGTATGACTTGCTGGAGTATGCCGTGAAAGACAAAGGCCTGAGAGAACCGGAGGAGATACTCCACTTACTCAACCGGCAGATCATTGAAAAACTCAATGGAGGCAATTCAGATACGTCAACCGATGGCATGGACCTTACCCTGTGTCGCTTGAATTTGGATACCCTCCAACTGGTGTATGCCGGAGCCAAAAACGATTTATTCGTGATCTCAGACAACGAATTACAAGTGCTGCGGGTAACAAAATGTGCTATCGGCTATTCCCTTCAAACAGTATATACCCAGGCTACACGAAGCCTGAAAAAGAATGACGAAATTTTTCTGCTTACCGATGGATACAGCGATCAGAAAGGCGGGCCCCAGAAGAAAAAATTCATGCTCCGTAAGCTAAAGACTTTGCTGATGGAATTATCTTCCCTCACCTGTAAGGACCAGCAGCAAAAACTGTTGGCAGAATTTGAACAGTGGAAAGGATCCGCTCCTCAGAAAGACGATATTCTCTTCGTTGGATTCCGAATTTGAGGTGATGCTTTCATTCAAGAATATGAAATAGATCCCCATAAACGTTGGATCAATTGAAGCTTTATTGATTTTAACATTAAATTTTATCAGGTGAAAGTATACCGAACTCGACTGCACCAAGTAATCTTACCTACCCTTTTGTTCTTGTTTCTCATTTCGGGCATTCAGGCACAAACCAGATCAATTGACTCCATAAAGCAAAAGCTGAAAGGGGCAAACGATGATACCAATAAGGTAAATACACTTGTAAGTCTTGACTCGATCCTTAATCTGGAAAGCCGCTATTCTGATGCCTTGGAAACCGGGAACGAAATCATGCGTCTTTCAAAAATTCTTTCTTACCAGAAAGGCATAACGGAAGCTTACGACCTTATTGGAAGCACCTATTACAGAAGAGGCGATTATGAAGATGCTTTAAGGAACCACTTTCACGCCCTCCCTCTCAGCAGGGCAATAGGAGATAAACGTCAAGAAGCGTTTGTACTCACTAATATTGGAAACGTTTATTCCGACCAAGGCAATTATGCCGAAGCATTAAAGTATTTCGAAATTGCTCTGAGATTATCCACAGAGATCGGATTTAAATTGGAGATCGGCAATCTTTACAATAACATAGGTATCGTCCACCTGGACCTGGGCAATTACCCGGAAGCCTTGCGAAATAATCTACTGGCCCTCCGGATGAGGGAAGAGGAAGGTACCAACAGAAGAAACATTGCCGGCAGTTATAACAATATCGGCAACATTTACTACCGTCAGGCAAACTATACAGAAGCACTTAAAAACCACAGAAAAGCGCTAAAGATCAGAGAGGAAATCGGTGACAAATTCGGCATAGCCATGTCATTTGATAATCTCGCCAATGTCTATAATAACTTGGGCAACTTTCAGGAAGCACTGAAGAGCCACCTGTCTTCACTGGCATTGCACAAAGAAATGGGGGACAAACGCAACCTCGCTTCTTCCTATAACAATATAGGGGTTACTTATCAAAACATGAAGAACTACCCTGAGGCGATTCGTTATTTTATTTACTCCAAACAAATCCAGCATGAGATAGGAGATCTGGACGGTCTGGGGCGATCGTTTTCCAATCTTGGATATGCGTATGTACTCGTGCACAAACTACAGGATGCAAAAAGTAATCTGGACTCATCGGAAAGCATCTTTCTGAAAATCCATCACCCCCTCGGTCTGGAAGGATTGTACTATGAATACACCCTTCTGGATAGCGCAGCTGGCAATTTCAGCCAGGCATACCTACACTTTAAGAAGTACCTTGTTTATCATGACAGTCTTTTCAATGAAGAAAATTCAAAGAAAACCGTCCGGGCAGAAATGAATTTCGAGTTTGACAAAAAACAAGCTATTGCACAAGCCGAGAAAGCGCGTATAGCCCAGGTGGCTGCAGCAGAAAGCAAAAGACAACGCATTGTTATTTTTTCTGTAAGTGGCTTGCTCCTGTTGATATGCGCGTTTGCCGCCTTCGCATACCGCAGTTACCGCCTCAAAAAAAGAGCCAACTTCCGCCTGGAGATTCAAAAGAAAAACATTGATGACAGTATCCGTTATGCCCAGCGGATTCAACAAGCCATCCTTCCGAAAGCGCTTTTTCTCCCAGGTGAAGTACAAGAACACTTTGTGCTGTATCTTCCCAAAGACATAGTAAGCGGAGATTTTTACTGGAGACACCAGGAAGGCAGGGAACTTTTCTTCGCTGCAGTGGATTGCACAGGCCATGGCGTACCGGGCGCCATGATGAGCATGCTGGGGTATGACTTGCTGGAGTATGCCGTGAAAGACAAAGGCCTGAGAGAACCGGAGGAGATACTCCACTTACTCAACCGGCAGATCATTGAAAAACTCAATGGAGGCAATTCAGATACGTCAACCGATGGCATGGACCTTACCCTGTGTCGCTTGAATTTGGATACCCTCCAACTGGTGTATGCCGGAGCCAAAAACGATTTATTCGTGATCTCAGACAACGAATTACAAGTGCTGCGGGTAACAAAATGTGCTATCGGCTATTCCCTTCAAACAGTATATACCCAGGCTACACGAAGCCTGAAAAAGAATGACGAAATTTTTCTGCTTACCGATGGCTATAGCGATCAGAAAGGCGGACCCCAGAAGAAAAAATTCATGCTCCGTAAGCTAAAGGCTTTGCTGATGGAATTATCTTCCCTCCCTTGTCAGGACCAGCGGCAAAAACTGTTGGCAGAATTTGAAAGCTGGAAAGGATCCGCTCCTCAGAAAGACGATATTCTCTTCGTTGGATTCCGGATTTAGGTCTTACTGCGCAAAATGGCTGTAATTTTGTCTCTCTCCTCCCTGCATTCCGGCCAAAAAGTCGGGACAGGATCAGTGAAAATGTCATTATTTCCTGATATTCCTCATATCCCACCCTGGCCCGTTCTTTGACCTTTGCTGGAGGTAATTTACTTTACACCACAGAACCGCTATGAACCTGAACAACTATACAATCAAATCGCAGGAAGCCATTCAACAGGCCCTGCAACTGGCTACCGCCAACGGACAACAAAGTATTGAAAACGGGCATCTGCTCCAGGGAATCCTGGAGGTGGATGAAAACGTGACACCTTTTATTCTGAAAAAACTGAATGTCAACCTGCCTGTTTTTAAACAAGCATTGGATCGCATTGTAGGCACCTACCCCAAAGTTTCCGGTGGGCAACCGGTGCTCTCTGCTAACGCCAACCAGACCCTTGCCAAAGCCCCTGGTTATCTCAAAGAGTTCGGCGATCAGTATGTATCCATCGAACACTTGTTACTGGCCCTGCTGTCTGTAAAAGACACGGTTTCCCAATTGCTCAAAGACAATGGAATTACGGAGAAGGATTTGAAACTGGCTATCGCCGACCTGCGCAAAGGAGCAAAGGTGAACAGTCAGACTGCTGAAGAAACCTACAATGCCCTCGAAAAATATGCTATCAATCTGAATAAACAAGCCCAGAACGGAAAACTTGATCCGGTTATCGGTCGGGATGAAGAGATCCGCCGGGTATTACAGATACTTTCACGACGTACCAAGAACAACCCCATCCTGGTAGGTGAACCGGGAGTCGGCAAAACCGCTATTGCCGAAGGCCTTGCACACCGTATCATCAACGGTGATGTGCCGGAAAATCTGAAAAGCAAACAGATTTACTCTCTCGATATGGGAGCACTCATTGCGGGTGCCAAGTTTAAAGGAGAGTTTGAGGAACGCTTAAAATCGGTAGTCAAAGAAGTGATCTCTGCCGAAGGGGAGATTATTTTGTTTATCGATGAAATCCATACCCTCGTTGGAGCAGGCGGAGGGGAAGGCGCTATGGATGCCGCCAATATCCTGAAACCCGCTTTGGCCAGAGGAGAGCTCCGTGCGATAGGTGCAACCACCCTCAGTGAGTTTCAGAAATATTTTGAGAAAGACAAAGCCCTTGAAAGACGTTTCCAGAAAGTAATGGTGGATGAACCGAATGCGGAAGATGCCATCTCTATTCTTAGAGGAATCAAAGAAAAATACGAGACGCACCACAAAGTGCGTATTAAAGATGAAGCCATCATCGCAGCGGTAGAGCTCAGCCAACGCTACATCTCCGACCGGTTCCTTCCCGACAAAGCCATTGACCTCATGGATGAGGCCGCCTCCAAGCTGCGCATGCAAATCAATTCCATGCCGATTGAACTGGAAGAAGTAGAACGCAAAACACGCCAGTTGGAAATTGAGCGGGAAGGCATTAAACGGGAAAACGACCCGCATAAGCTGGAAGAGCTGAACCGGGAAATAGCCGAATTGTCGGATAAACGCAACAGCTTGCGCGCCCGCTGGAAGAGCGAAAAAGAAGTAGTGGAAGGCATTCAAAAGATTAAAGAGACGATTGAAAATTTCAAGCTGGAAGCCGAACAGGCCGAACGGGCCGGTGATTACGGCAAAGTGGCCGAGATACGTTATGGAAAAATTAAAGAATCAGAAATCCAACTCCGTGCATTCGAGCAGAAACTGACCGAAATGCAGGGAAGCGGCACACAGCTTATAAAGGAAGAGGTCGACAGCGAAGACATTGCCGGCATCATTGCCAGCTGGACCGGCATTCCTGTCACCCGGATGCTTCAAAGCGAACGGGAAAAACTGCTCTTTCTGGAAGACGAACTGCATAAAAGAGTAGTTGGTCAGGAAGAAGCCATTACGGCCATTGCCGACGCTGTTCGCCGCAGCCGTGCAGGGTTACAGGACAGCAAGAAACCCATAGGCTCCTTTATATTTCTTGGTACAACCGGTGTAGGTAAGACCGAACTGGCCAAGGCACTGGCTGAGTTCCTGTTCAACAACGAACAAGCATTGACGCGTATTGACATGAGTGAATACCAGGAACGTCATTCGGTGAGCCGCCTGGTAGGAGCGCCTCCGGGATATGTAGGATACGAAGAAGGGGGTCAGCTCACCGAAGCGGTCAGGAGGAAACCCTATAGTGTGATTCTGCTCGATGAAATAGAAAAAGCACACCCCGATGTATTCAATATCCTGCTGCAGGTTCTGGACGATGGACGCCTGACCGATAACAAAGGTCGCACCGTCAATTTCAAAAACACAATCATCATCATGACTTCCAACATGGGGTCTCACCTGATCCAGGAGAATTTTGAAAACCTGGATGATTTCAATCACGATGCTATCGTGGCAAAGACCCGGGAAGAAGTGTTCGACTTGCTGAAGAAATCGATCAGACCTGAATTCCTTAACCGGATTGATGAAACCATCATGTTTACCCCGCTCACCCGGAAAGATGTGGTGCAGATTGTTCAATTGCAGTTTAACGGCATCGTGTCTATGCTAAGTCAAAGCGGCATCAAACTGAGTGCCAGCAGAGAGGTCATTGAATGGTTGTCCAAAGAAGGGTTTGATCCTCAGTTCGGAGCCCGCCCCGTGAAACGCATTCTACAGAAAAAGGTGCTCAATGAACTTTCCAAAGAAATATTATCCGGCAAGGTTCAAAAAGACGCTGACATTGTATTGGATGTGTTCAACGACAAATGCGTTTTCAGAAACCCGATTGAACTCGATAAACCCTCGGCCCCCAAAAGCAAGGACAAAAAACAGAAGGCAGGAAGTATTTAATTGTTGATCGCAGAAACAGGAATATCGCCGGCCAGTTTGACGAAGTGCTCCACAAAATCGGTTGTATAGAGCAATGCGGCTCTGCAATGCGGTCCTTTTATCTCCCAAAAGGTTTTAGGAGCCACGGCTTTGGCATACAGTTTCTGACCCATGAAATAAGGACAAACTTTATCCTCTGTGCTGTGGATAAACAGTTTGGGAATTGTGATCTGGTTCACCACATCTATGGCATTGTAACGGGACGGGATGATTGAATAAGTTAGTAATGGCGGAGCCAGGTATTTTCTCCAGCCGTGGTAGGCAAGTATCTGACGGTGTCCTGTAAAAGGCCCTTCTACGATTACTCCATTCAATCTTTTCTGTTCCCTTGCGGCAACCACCAATGCCAGATGCCCGCCAAGGCTTTGCCCGAAAAGAATGAGCTTCGTACCCTTCACATCCGGACGTTTGCAGATATAATCCAATGCCGCAATGCCGTCTTCCAGCACATGCTCCTGGGAAGCTTTGCCTTGAGACTGACCATACTCTTCATAATCCCATACCATCCCCTGGAATCCGGCATTGACCAATGGCATCAATCCGGGAGCATAATACCCGATATTTCCGGCATTTCCATGAAAATGAAGAATCGTGCCCAATATCGGTCCCTTTCGCGGTTTAATAAACCAACCATGAAGCAGACTGCTGTCAGGAGAACGGAAATAGATGTTTTCCACCGTGCATGAGGTGGTATCCGGGAAATCGGGTGAATTATATTTCGTGATATAAAAGAAGGCTGAGCTGCCACAAGCCCCCCAAAAAAGCGGAATAAAAAACACTAATGGGAGCAATCTTTTTACTGAAACCGTGCGTATGCGCATTTAAATATATTTCAAAAATGTCAGCAAAAGTAGAGAAATAAGGCCGATTTAGGGGTAAAATTGAAAAAAAAGGCCTTTTTATCAATTTTATCAAAATATTCTTAGCTTTGAGGCAATCAATTTTAATTCAAAATTAAATTTCAATTCCAATGAAAACAGGCACAGTAAAATTTTTCAATGAGACCAAGGGTTATGGTTTTATTAAAGAAGATGAAACAGGTAAAGAGATTTTTGTTCACGCTACCGGGCTGATTGATAAAATCCGTCAGGATGACAAAGTCACTTACGAAGAATCTGAAGGCAAGAAAGGTTTGAATGCAATTAACGTAAAAAAGGCTTAATTCATACGATAACCTCCTAACCTGAGTCCTCCCCCGCCCGGGAGGACTTTTTATTTCTATCTTTCGTATAAATTAAACAGGTTCCTTCCCCAAGCCGGTTTATCGTCTAAAACACCAAATAAGCATTTTGTATAAATATCCCATCCGTTTGCTTATTTTCCTCCGCTCTTGGAAATCAATTGTTTGTTTAGGGCTATCCTTCTCTCTCTTTTCAACTTCCCTACCTGCGCAGACGGCTGACTCTTTTTATGGCAAACAATCCAACGCGCTGGTCAAACTGCTGGAAAGATGTCATTACCAGCCTCCGGTATTAGACAAGCAATTGTCTGCCAAAATTTATTGGAAATTTATTCATCAGCTCGATCCTCGCGGCCTTTATTTTACGCAGACCGATTTGCAAGGATTGAATACCTATGAGCAGATGCTGCTTGACGAAGTCAGCAACTGCTCCGGGAATTTTCTGGAGAAAGCCAGCAAGCTCTACCACCAAAAACTTGTCTCCTCCGATAGTCTCGTAGGCAAATTACTAAGTCAACCCACCGATTTTAACCGGTCGGATACCGTATTCTACACAACATCCGACAGTGTTACTTACACTTCTGGAGAAAAGGCCCTGGAGAGGCGCTGGCAACGCTACCTAAAATATGAAGTATTGGTTGATCTTTTCACACCGGACGATTCGGATAAAGTGAATCCCTTTGGCACAGACATCCAAATGCTTCTGAAGAAAGAACCCCTCCTACGCGCACGCCTGCTTCGCCGGACCCAACGGAGAATTGACCGCATTCTCCAGCATGGGGAAGGGTTTGACAATTATGTTGCGTCTGTCTACCTCAATGCCATTACCGCCTGTTATGACCCTCATTCCGAATTCTTTTCAGATGCAGGTAAAGACGAATTTGTATCACTTATCTCCTCCGATGAATATTCTTTCGGAATCAGTTTCGAAGAAAATGACGATGGAGATGCACAGATCTCCCATCTTATTCCCGGCGGTTCTGCCTGGAAATCGAATCAACTGAATGATGGGGATATACTACTGAAAATCAAGACGGCAGGAGGGGCCTCCCACAACATACCTTTTAACAGTGTTTCTCAGCTGGAAGACATTCTGCGTCTCAAATCCAATCGTATTCTCGAATTTTCAGTTCGCAAACCGAATGGCCAGATCAGGACTGTGGAACTGGAAAAAACCAAGGTTCATTCGGATGAAAACGCCATTAAGAGCTATCTGCTTCAGGGGGATAAACGTATCGGGTACATTTCCTTACCCAGTTTTTATACCGATTGGGGCAATGCTTCCCCTCTTGGCTGTGCCAATGACGTAGCTAAAGAGATAGTGAAGTTGCAGCAGGAGCAAATTGACGGTTTGATTCTCGACCTGCGCTTCAACGGAGGAGGCTCGGTTTATGAGGCAGTGGGATTGGCAGGGCTTTTTATCGATGAAGGACCCATAACCATTTTCAAGGAACGCAACAGCAAGCCACAGCTGCTGAAAGACATAAACAGAGGTACCGCATACGATGGCCCCTTGCTGGTTTTAGTAAATGGGATGAGCGCTTCTGCATCGGAAATCTTTGCCGGTTGCATACAGGATTACAACAGGGGCATCATCGCCGGCAGCGCCACTTATGGCAAGGCTACCGGCCAAAGCATCCTCCCGCTCGACAGCAGCTACCGGCTTCCCGAGTTTGTCCCCGCCCCCTGTAAGGCAGACAGGAATGAGCGGACTCATCTGGGTTATGCGAAAATCACAATCGAGAAGTTTTACAACCTGCATAATGGCACGCACCAGCAAAAAGGAATCCTGCCGGATGTGCCGCTTCCCGATCCGTTTTATTTCAACGAATACCGAGAATCTTCTTTACCTGCATCGCTTCCTGCCGACAGCATCGTAAAGAAAGTTGTTTATCACCCCTTTCCGGCCTTGCCAACGCTGCAGCTAGCTGAGCATAGTGCAGACAGGAAAGCACGAAACAAAAATTTCATCCGTTTCAATCAACTGAACGATTCCATACGAGCGCTTCGTAAAACAGAAACGAAAGTCATTCTTAAACCAGAGATCTTTAAAAAGGAAGAAAAAAAATCATACCTTCTCGCAGAATCCCTGGAAAAGCTGCAAGCTGATTCCTCTTCCGCCTACCGGGTTAAAAACAACGCTTTCGAAGAACGCATTCTGGAGATGGATGCATACTCCAAAGAAACAAACCAACTCCTATTGAAGAATATTCAGAAAGACATCTTTATAGAAGAAAGCTATCACATCTTACTCGATTTGATTCAGCTGAAAAAATAACACTCAACGCTTCCACCAATTTCAGACACCTTATGTTTAAATTACTCGTTTCAATCAGTTTCCTTTTCCTATGTATTCCGTCTCCCTCCGCGAAAGCGCAAAACAGCGCTGCTGCATTGAAATACATGGAGTCCATCAACAAAGAGCTCAATGACATTACTACCGACATGTGGGACTATACGTCGGCCGCCGCCCATGGCAAGAGTGCGCGCAAGGTCGAAAACAGACGAAAAGATGTACTTCGCTCAAACATGGAAGCCCAGAAAAAAATAGGAAAAATGCCTGATTTTGAAGGCGACAAAAGCTTTCGGGACTCGGTAGTGTCTTTTCTCCGCTTGAGCTACCACATCCTGAATAACGACTTTGCGAAGATCGTAGACATGGAAGAAATCGCAGAGCAATCCTACGACGCGATGGAAGCCTACCTGACGGCACAGGAAAAAGCCAATCAGAAATTAAACACAACAAGTGAGATGCTTACCGTACAGCAACAAACCTTTGCCACCACTCATGGCATCACTCTTTCAGTCAACAAAGACAAGATCTCTCAAAAGCTGGAATCGGCCGGAGAGGTATACAGCTACTACAATGTCCTCTACCTCCTCTTTTTTAAACCTTACAAACAAGAAGCTTACCTGATTGATGCACTCAACAAGGGCGATGTCAATGCACTCAAACAGGATGCCGATGCGCTTGGCAAATGCGCCGACCTGGGCTTAAGCCGGATAGACTCCATTCAATCTTTTAAAGGCGACGGGACGGTCAAAACCGAATGCAAAAACATGCTTCATTTTTACAAAACGGAATCCGGAAAAGACGCTCAGACCCTGATCAATTATTCGGTCAAAAAAGAAAATTTCGAGAAAATCAAAACCTCATTCGAAGCTAAACCTCAGAACAAACGCACCCAGGCCGATGTGAACAGCATGAACAGTGCTGTGACCGACTTCAACAAAGCTTCTGCCGAATACAATAAAGTAAATGAGGATTTAAACAAAAAGCGGACCGAACTGCTCAACAAATGGTCGGATGCAGTTGCCAGGTTCATTGACAAACAAGTGCCCACCTATAAATAATAAAAAGAAAAGGTATGGATTGGTAAAAAAAGAGGATGGTGCCTATAATTTCTTTTGTGTACTCAATGTTCCTTTGGCGTATTCTTCTTCAGCTACCTGCTTGCCTGTTTCATCGTATACTTTCCAGGTGCCGTCTTTGCGGTAGTCTTCCGTGCCGGGAATCAGAATAACGGTTCCTTCTTCCTTGATATTGCCATTGTCAAAATAATCCGTCTGGTAATAAATTTTTTTCTTGGGTGTTTTCAATTCCAGAATGGAAGTGGGCTTTCCGGCTTCGGAATAGCTTCTGCGGTAGAGCAGGTATTCAATCTTCGAATCGTATTCTTCTTCAAAATCGGTTTTGCCGCTGGGATAAAACTCATTCGTTTTCATCGGAGCACCATCTTTGTAAAGAATGTCGGAACGTACCTGACCATCCTTGTAGTAGACCGTCATTTGTGACTTTGAAAAATCGAGGAAGCGGAAACTGCGCTCCATCTTGCCGTTTTCCCAGTAATTCTTATACAGCTTCAGTTTCCCTTCTACATAAAATCCTTTATGCAGGAGCTGACCACTTTCATAATAATCCTCTATCCAATCGCTTGCCGCATAACCTTTCGGCGTGTTCCGGGTGGAATCACCAATGGCAATGTTCATTTTGTCGTAAATGGCAATTCCTCTTTCCGGATCGGTTACCTGCGAAGCTTTATATTTGTTAGGAGGAGGGGGAGCACCCACATAGTTAAACTGGGCCTGTATGGACAGCGCCAGTGTGAGGCCACAGAGGAGCAGCCACACCTTTTTTGTTAGAAATACACGATACGTATCGTTGGTAACTTTCCTCATTCAATGAAATCCTTTTTCTGCCAGGAAGCGCTCGGCATCCAATGCCCCCATACAACCTGTACCTGCGGCGGTAACGGCCTGCCGGTAAATTTTATCCTGGGCATCACCTACTGCAAATACACCCGGCACATTTGTACGGGTGGTACCTGGAGTGGTTTTAATATATCCCTGAGCATCCAGGTCGATCCAATCTTTAAAAATCTGCGTGTTGGGCGTATGTCCAATGGCCACAAAAAATCCTGTAACGGCTAATGTACGACTTTCTCCTGTTTCCAGATTTTTCAGCAAAACACCCTCAACGGCCTGGTCGCCCAATACCTCAACTGTTTCAGAATTCCAGACCATCTCAATGTTGGGCGTGTTAAACACCCTGGTTTGCATGGCCTTGGAAGCCCTTAATTCGCCTCGGCGCACAATCATATATACCTTTTTGCACATTTTAGAAAGGTAGGTCGCTTCTTCTGCAGCCGTATCTCCTCCTCCAACAAGGGCAACTTCCTGGCCACGGTAAAAAGCACCGTCGCATACTGCACAGGCCGTTACTCCGCTTCCGTTGAGCCGGTGTTTCTGCTCCGACTCAAGCCCTAACCATTTGGCGGACGCACCCGTTGCAATGATCACACTGTCGGCATGAATTACCTTCGTTTCATCAATCGTTACCTGTAACGGATGGCTTGAAAAGTTCACCGATGTGGCAATTCCAAAGCGCACATCTGTCTGAAAACGTTCTGCTTGTTGACGAAAAAGCTTCATCATCTCAGGCCCTTGAATTCCAGCAGGATAGCCTGGGTAGTTTTCCACCTCTGTCGTTGTCGTAAGCTGGCCTCCCTCTTCCATTCCGGTATACATCAATGGCTTCAGATCAGCACGGGCAGCGTAAATGGCGGCAGTATAGCCAGCCGGGCCACTGCCAATAATAAGGCATTTCACATGTTCAGTAGGCGTAGTCATGCTCCTTTGGATTTTGTTGGTGTCAAAAGTAAGGAATTGCTTGTAAGGGCACCCGAAAACTGTTTAATATTCTATTAAATAAAGGGATATTTCGGGGCATTATTTCAAGGGTGGGGCTTATTCAGCAGGGTATCAAAAGTGGTTGAAAAACCACCCCAGACACCCAGCCCCCCGAGTATATTGGATTTTACATTGGCCGGTGAACCGAACGGGTTACCATTACCTGCTGCCGCAGCCTCATAGCTGGAATAAAAGTTATAGGTATTGTAATCAATGGAACAAAATTTAACCACGACCGAGTCCCCTTTCAGGAAATAGCCCCGTTCTGCATTTTGGTCATCCGCTGCGGTAGAATTCGGTTCACTGCCCCTGTCATACCCGAAATCAAAGCTTTTGCCGTTAATGAACTTATCGTTGAAAGTAGCACCGATGGGAGCCAGGAATTTTTTGTCTTTATGCAACCGCATGGCATACCAACGGTAGAAGTTGGCATCCGCAGCAGGGTCTTTTAAATGTGCCCAGACAAATCCAAGCGAATCGCTCGGAGGATTGAGTTTGAACCATACACTGTCCAGCTTTACCGGTGGATTGGGAAGCGTCGTGGTGGCAGTCAGTATTTGTCCGTTCGATACCACCTTCAGGCTGTAGCTTCTTCCCGCCTGCCCGATAACGCTGGGATTTGTTTTTTTATAATACCAGGGCAAATAAGTCGTTTGCTGGTAATTGAGATCAAACACCATCGGTAAGGTATCGGTATGTGCCCCATCGGAAACAATGACCAGTGCGTTGCGCACAATGGAATTGAGCAGAGACGCGGTATCTACTTTCGCAAAATAGTCTGCGCTCCGGGTAAGCACTACCCAGGCTCCCTGACCCGTTTCAATGTGCCCTTCCACCACCACCTGGCTTTGCACCGGAGGTAGAGAGATGGATATGTTCTTTTCGCACCCCACCAATACCAGCATCACCCCGGCAAGCAGGAAATAAAAGAATCGTATGGGCGTGTTCAAGTTCACAGGGCTACCATTTAAAATTCCAGGTTACAGAAGGAAGGATCGGAAACAAAGACACCTGTTTGGCCTGAATGGTCAGGTTTCCTTGCTGGACACTTCCCTGGGTATCAAAATAGATGAAATAAGGATTCTGACGGTTGTACACATTGAAGATGGCAAAATTAAGGCTGTGTTCGAAGTGCTTGAATTTTTTCAATTTCCAGGTAGCACTCACATCCATTCGGTGATAGGCCGGCATACGAAGCTCATTCAGGGAGCTGTATTGACTTACCACATTGCCTTCCACAAAGTAACGTGCCACAGGCAGGGTGATTGCATTTCCGGTACCATACACCCACACCAATGAAAACGACCATTTTGCATTCAGGTCGTAGGTACTGACAAATGAAACATCGTGGCGGCGGTCGTATTTGGCATAAAAGGTTTGTCCGTTATTCAGGTCAGGGAAATTACGGGTGGTCCAGGAAAGCGTATAGCCGATCCATCCGTTCAGCTTCCCCAAGCGCTTCTTCAGAAAAAATTCCGCACCGTAAGATTGGCCGGAGCCAAACACGAAATTATTATCCGCATTGTCTTTTGTATCGTCCGTGGGCAGCGCACCTTCTTTATATTCCACCTGATGCTGCATTTTCTTGTAGTATACTTCCACCGAGCTTTCATAGGTGTTGTTATGAAAATTTTGAAAATATCCAAGCGCTACCTGGTCGGCAATTTGCGGCTTTACCACATCCGAGCAGGGTACCCACACATCTGTAGGCATAGCAACTGAAGAAAGCGAAGCCAGGTGAATGTACTGATAGTTATGTGTGTAACTGGCTTTTAACGAAATGCGTTTGTTCAGCGAATAACGGAGGGATGCACGCGGCTCCGGACCTCCGTAATCGGCTACTTTCTGGCCCGTTCCATAGTGCGTTGTATCAATGATTTTTCCTTGTACATCATGAATATACCTGTCGAACGGACCAACCATTATGAAGTACGATTCCCGGATTCCGACATTCAGCCGGAGCTTATCCGTCACATCAAAATCATCGGTAATGTACAGCGCCACTTCATGGGCATATTGCTTCATGATCTTCCCCAGGTCGAACACCACATCCCCTTGCTGGGCAGTGGCATTGCTGGGAGTAAACGTGTGAAAAATATAATTCATCCCGAATTTTATCTCGTGACGGGAGTTCGGGTAGTAGCTAAAGTCCATTTTCCCGTTCCAGTCACGGATACCCGAATACAACCTGAAATCAAAGCCGCTTTGGGAAGCGCCGAATGAAAACTGGTAATCGCTGAAAATAGCAGAAGTGTTTAAAAACAATTTGTCGTTGAACAAATGGTTCCAGCGCAAGACGGCATTAGAGTTGCCCCAGGGAATATTTACATCAAAATTGGCAATGGAGTTTTTATAATCAAACACATCCCTGCCGAAGTATCCGCTCAGGAAAAGCCGGTCCTTGTCCGACAGTTTGTAATTCAGCTTCGCATTCAGGTCATAAAAATAGTAGCCGCTGCCATAATATTTGGAGGAAGACGAAATGAAGGGCTTGGCCAGCACGTCGATATAGGTCCTCCTTCCGGAAAGGATAAAGGAGCTGGTGTCTTTCTTGATGGGTCCTTGCACCGTCAGGCGGGAAGAAATAATTCCGATCCCTCCTTCCACATGATATGCCTGGTCATTCCCCTCCTTCATGCTGATGTCCAATACCGATGACAGCCGTCCTCCATACTGTGCAGGCATACCTCCTTTAATCAGGTTCACATCCTTGACCGCATCTCCGTTAAAAACAGAAAAAAAGCCAAGCAGGTGGGAGGCATTATATACAACGGCTTCATCCAGCAAAATCAGATTCTGATCGGGACCACCTCCACGCACATAAAAACCCGTATTGCCATCACCCGCTGACTTCACACCCGGAAGCAGCTGAATCGTCTTCAGGATATCCACCTCACCCAAAAAGGCAGGCAAGGCTTTGATCTCCTCCATGCTTAAGCGCACGGCTCCCATCTCAGAACTGGTTACATTTTTACTTTCTTTCTCCCCGGTAATAATCACTTCCTTGGACTCTACCATTTTGGACTTCAGACTTATGTTTAAACGCAAGTCTCCGGATAGCTCAATCACCTGGGAAAATTCCTCAAAACCGAGATAAGTGACGGATAACGTATAGGTTCCTTTATCCACTGTAATGGAATAGAACCCGTATTGGTTTGCAGCTACTCCTTTGTTTATTTCTTTCAGCACCACGGTAGCTCCGATCAGCGCTTCTCCAGTAGCTTCTTCTTTCACATATCCGCTCAGCGTGGCATGCAGTGCCTGACCAAAAGAAGAGTATACTCCCAGACTGATGAAACAAAGAAGGACAGAGCAGATTTTCCGAAACATAGCAGCGATGAGAGCGAGCACAAAACTACGGAAACATTTTTTATTCCAAAAGTTTCCGACCCACAAAGTAACCTTTAGGCCTATTCCCTGGTGGGCAAAAAAAAAGATTCTGCCAGGCAGAATCTTTTTTTTTGTCGGGGTGAGAGGATTCGAACCTCCGACCTCCAGCACCCCATGCTGGCGCGCTAACCGGGCTACGCTACACCCCGAAACAAAGCCTCTTGAATTTAACCTAACTGGGTATTAATTCGGGAGGAGGGCGCAAAAATACAAAAATATGTGTCAGTTAAACAAACTTGGCACCCGGAAGTTTGACAACGCGGATAAGAGGTGTTTGTACTGTTTATTCCTAACGGAACACCACATCACAATACCCCACCCAATGCCGGATAGAGGCTTTTCCGGTAACTCCCATCCCCGTATCATCCACTTGTATAGGCGTGTGATCAATAGAGGTACAATAATCGAGAAACATACCGTTTAGAGGTGTGGCTTTCTGGACTTGCTGAAGGTTATAGGCCGTTAGCATCCCCATGGGTACCGAATACCTCCCGCACCAGGTCCATTTGTAAGCCGTATAATCATTTTCCTGCACGGTATAACGTGCGAATTTCTGGATTTTCGCAGGCAGCAAGTCGCCCGCTAAAGTGTTTTGAATAAATACATGTTCGGTATCCACTGCCTGGTGAAAACCAGTACTGTCGGGACCGAAAAACGCAAAATCCCTTCCGCTCCAATCCTCATCACCGTAATGTACCGCGTCAGTAGATATCAGCAGGGAAACCTCCACCCCCCACTCCATATCCCTTTTCTTAAATACCCGTGCGAGCGCTCTGGCAAGGGGTTCTGCCAGTTCATTCATCCTGGAAAATGGCATGGGCGGCACCAGGATGGAGATGATTTCCACATCTTTATTAAAGTATTGAAGAAAAGGAAGTTCCGCTTCTACTGAATGTTCTGCTGCTTGCAGACTGTCATTTATCTGATATGTTCCAACAGGTAACTCCTTCATAATATCCTCCCGCATGGAAGAAACTTTTATCGGACCATAGGGACCGTTCCAATGGGTATAATGATCGAATACGAGTTGATTCGACACTCCAAATTTGGCAGCCTTATGTGCGACACCAAAAATTATGACTGTTTTCGCCTGCACATTTTTCAATACCAGCGGATACATGTATCCGGAATAGCTGTAATCATCATGAGGAGCAATGGCCAGTCTCCAGGCATCGCCGGAGGAGATGTCGTATTTTTTGCGGATAGCATCCAGACGCGGGCCCTGATTTTGATCAATGCGCTGGATAACCAGGTCCATCTGCTCTTTTCGGTGCGCAAACCCTACTGTGTCTGCCAGTCCCCTTACCCGTCTGGTAGTATCAGCCGTCTGAAGTGCCGAGGGATTACCATGCGGCCCTACTTTATGTACTTGTGCGGTGACATACAATGACAAAAAACAGATTGTCAGGCAACAGGTGTATTTCAAATTGAGGTACTTCATACAACAAATTTAATCAAAGCAATTCATACTTACCCTTCCTGTCGCATCCTATTGGGTCGTACAAAATCAGTACCTTTATTGCTTATCGCAGCACACAGCATTTTGCCGGCAGAAAAACTCCCTTTCCCTAAACAAGTTGCATACGCCTGCGGGATGATGGGCTGGAGTATACTGACCAACATCATTGGGGTATTACTCATCTATTTTTATCTCCCCCCGGGCAATTCCGGCCTGGTAACCCTTCTTGCTCAGGTAACAATACTGGGAGTGCTGAATCTGCCATCCGTTATCACGATTGCCGGCCGTTTAGCCGATGCTTTTTACGACCCGTTTATCGGACAAACCAGTGACCGAAGCAAAAATGCCAGAGGCCGGCGCATTCCATTTATGAAATGGAGTATTATTCCAGCCTGTGGGTTTTGCATGCTGGTGTTTCGTCCGCCCGACTCGGGTGTGAGCATGACCAATGCCGTCTGGCTCACTGTCACGCTCATTCTTTTTTTCATTTCGGCTACCACTTACATTATCCCCTACAATGCGCTGATGCCTGAAATGGCTCATACCAAAGAGGACAAGGTGAGGTTTTCCACCTTTCAGCAGGTTGGATTTGTTTTTGGAATGATTATCGCTTCTTCCACCAGCAACATTGCCAACTGGCTGCAAGCTGCACATCCGGCATTTACGCGCATGGAAGCTTTTCAGTCGGCCATCTGGTGTCTGTGCGGGATCGGAGCACTCAGCATGTTGATTCCTGTCCTCGCCATTGATGAGAAAAAGTATTGCAAGGCGGAGCCTTCCACCCTGCCCCTGCTTCCGGCCATGAAGCAGGCTTTAAAAAACAGGAACTTCATCTATTACCTGGCAGCCGACTTTTCATACTTTATGGCCCTCTACATTATTATGAGCGGGCTTCAGTATTTTGTAACCGTGCTGTGCGGTTTGCCTGAATCAATAGGGGTGGTGCTGGTGGGCACCATGGTGGGGATATCCATTCTTTTTTATCCGGTCATCAACCTGCTGGCTAAGCGCATTGGCAAAAAACCCATTGTTTTGTTCTCCTTTTTCCTGCTGGCAATTGTTTTCCTGGCCATTTATTTTCTTGGTCATTTGCCCATTCCACCAAAAATTCAAATGTTTCTGCTTGTGTTCCTGGCTGCTTTTCCGCTGGCTGCATTGGGGATACTGCCTCCCGCCATACTTGCTGAAATTGCAGAAGAAGACTCTCAGGCCACAGGAGAAAACAAAGAAGGGTTGTTTTTTGCGGTCAAATATTTTTCAGTCAAACTGGGTCAGACATTTGGTATAGGCCTTTTTGCTACCCTTACCCTCTATGGCAAAGACCCGGGGCATGACTATGGTCTAAGGCTGAACGGGATATTCGGAGCCGTGTTATGCTTGCTTGCCGTTGCGGTATTCTCCCGGTTCAAAGAAAAACCCTGAAGTAATACAGACTGGCTGCTTACTTCAGGGTTTTAGATTCCCGGTTTAGATTATTCTCCGGTTACTTTTTCTCTTCTTTTACCTCTTCAAAATCAACATCCGTTACTTCGCCGTCTTTGTGATTGGCATTCGGATCAGGATTTCCGTTCGGTGCACCGGCTTGACCCTGTGACTCCTGTGTGGCTTTGTACATCTCTTCGGAGGCAGCTTGCCATGCAGTATTGAGAGCGGCTAACGCGGTATCCAGTTTCGCCAAATCCTTTTGCTGATGAGCCTCTTTCAGTTCGGCGAGTGCCTTCTGAATGGTTTCTTTTTTGTCAGCAGAGAGCTTGTCTCCATAATCCTTCAGTTGTTTTTCTGTCTGAAAGATGGTGGTATCCGCCATATTCATTTTCTCCACTTCTTCTTTCACCTTTTTATCGGTTTCGGCATTGGCTTCCGCCTCACGCTTCATACGATCGATTTCTTCCTGGGTCAGACCAGACTTCGCTTCGATGCGGATATTGTGTGATTTTCCGGTAGCTTTATCTTTAGCACTTACCTGCAGGATACCATTCGCGTCGATGTCAAAAGTCACCTCTACTTGTGGAACACCACGGGGTGCCGGTGGGATACCATCCAGGTTAAACTCACCCAGTTTACGGTTATCCTTGGCCATCGGGCGTTCTCCCTGATAAACCACAATCTGTACGGATGGCTGGTTATCGCTTGCCGTAGAGAAGGTTTCTGATTTTTTTGTAGGAATGGTCGTATTGGATTCGATCAGCTTGGTGAACACACCTCCCATGGTTTCAATACCTAGTGACAGCGGAGTTACATCCAGTAACAGTACATCTTTTACTTCTCCGGTAAGTACACCACCCTGGATTGCAGCTCCGATAGCCACTACTTCATCCGGGTTAACTCCCTTGGAAGGTGATTTTCCGAAAAACTTTTCTACCGCTGCCTGAATTGCAGGGATACGGGTAGATCCGCCTACCAGGATAATTTCCTGAATATCGTTTACTGTCAGGTTTGCATTTTTAAGTGCAGAGCGGCAAGGTTCGATGGTACGTTTAATCAGGTCATCTACCAGTTGCTCAAATTTTGCGCGGGTCAATGAACGCACCAAGTGCTTTGGAATGCCGTCTACCGGCATGATATAAGGCAGGTTGATTTCGGTAGTTGTTGCGCTGGACAATTCCACTTTGGCTTTTTCTGCAGCTTCTTTCAGACGTTGCAATGCCATCGGGTCTTTGGTCAGATCAAGTCCGCCGTTCTCTGACTTGAATTCAGTCACGAGCCAGTCAATGATCTTCTGGTCAAAGTCATCTCCACCCAGGTGGGTATCACCGTCTGTTGATTTCACTTCAAACACTCCGTCACCGAGTTCCAGTACAGAAACGTCGTGTGTTCCACCACCACAGTCAAATACCACGATTTTCATGTCGCGGGACTTCTTGTCCAGGCCATAGGCCAGTGCGGCTGCAGTAGGTTCGTTGATAATCCGTTTTACGGTAAGGCCTGCAATTTCTCCGGCTTCTTTGGTAGCCTGACGTTGTGCATCATTGAAGTAGGCAGGAACAGTAATAACCGCTTCCGTTACTTCATGACCCAGATAATCTTCTGCCGTCTTCTTCATCTTCTGAAGAATGATAGCGGAGATTTCCTGTGGAGTGAATGTTCTTGCGTCAATCTGAACGCGTGGGGTATTGTTATCCCCTTTCACCACCTTATATGGCATACGCGCCATTTCTTTTCCGGCTTCATTAAATGTAATTCCCATAAAACGTTTGATAGACGATACCGTTTTGGTTGGGTTGGTGATCGCCTGACGTTTAGCAGGATCCCCTACTTTACGTTCTCCATCGTTTGCAAATGCAACAATGGATGGGGTGGTACGCTTGCCTTCGCTGTTAGCAATCACAACGGGCTCATTTCCTTCCATGACAGCGACGCAAGAATTGGTTGTTCCCAGGTCGATTCCTATAATTTTTGCCATAATCTTTGTTTTGTTTTGTTTTTTAATGTGTACGTCTCGCTTTAGTCAATCCCCATGCCATCCACCTGTTTTAGAAATAATGGCAGTCTTCCTGACTTACACGTCGGAATATACCTGCCGGAATCAATGACAAAAAGGCAGATTAACTGAGCAATTGAACATAAATAGCTAAGAAACAGCAGATTGAATTGATAATCCTTATTGGCAGGAAGGGGACGGATTCCCATTCTGATCTGCTATATGCAAAGGGCAGGTAACCGGGTCTGTAGCCAGATTGTTAAGCGTTAAGTTATTCAGTGGCTTACTCCAATGCACTGCATCATCAAAGGTGTATCTGGATGAGAACAAGCCAATTCCGTTTGAGATATTGGTATACGTAGGTTTATCACCGGTAATCGAGCTAACCGGCTGGTTGACCTCCATATAGGTATTAAAGTCGTCTCCGGCAGAATAGACAATCAATTCGCATTTGCCCATTACCCGTTTTGCCACCGTAGGGTCATTGCCCATAGCGGAAGCCAAAAAGTGAGTTAAGGTAGACCAAGGCACAGGGGTATTCATTGTTTCTCCTCCTGCCAGTCCTTGCGTCCGAAAAGTTCCGAAGTTCAAATCCACATATTTGTTCGTGTTGCCGGTAGTGGCATACTCGGTGTAATGAAACCGAAGGATGGTATTGTACAATCTGGCATTCGCCCCGGTGAGGCATTTGATCGTATAGGGATTGTTAGGTGTTGTGTTGTAAAAGGGATAAGATACCGGCACCCCGGTAGTGATTTGCATTCCAGGCAAACCATTCAGGTTTGAACCAACAGAAAGCACCAACTGCGTCACAGAAGTTGCGGTATAATGGGTAATCGGGTTGGTCACTGTCAGGTGGTATTCCGATTGATCACTCAGCTTGGTCAAATATCCCGCAGGAACAGCTGCACCGGTACGCACCCGGTAAAGCACCTGGGGTTGATTGGCAAAAATTCCGGTATCCTGAGGAATGGAAGAAGTGGTATCAATATAATAGGAACCGATCCGGGTTCCGCCGCCGATGCTCCATTGCTCGAGATTAATACTCAGCAGATTCTTATAATTCAGAGAATCGTGCACTCCTGCCATCGTATAGGCATTTCCTTTACCGAGAAAAGCTTTGTTGACACGAATGTATTGAACGGTATCGCTTTGATTGAGCAGGCAAAAGATTACCATTTGCTCTTTCCATTTCGCGGTCAGATTAAAGTCGGATTTGCAAGCGGAAAAAAAGAGGGTGGCTCCTGCCAATAACGCAACTACTTTTTTCATGTTCATCTACCAAGTTATCGTTGTGTATGTTATGTTTCAGCAGGGGAAATCCGAAACAGGAAGGGCAAATTTATCAATAATCCGTGAAAAGCCGTTTAAATTCCCATTTTTAACATTTTCACCCGAACATTTTCCCGGCCACCAGGACCAGGGGTCGGGAAACTTACTACAGGAAGGAAGGGTTTTCTGAAAAGAAATTACCTTTGCTCTCCGGCGCTAACAAGCCTGATCGAATGTGCTCCCTTCACAGCGAAGTCAGCATACGAATTACAGGCAAGCATTGAATTAACAATCACCTAAGCACATTCTCCATGTCAGTCCATAAAAAGGAATTCAAGAAGGTTACCACCCACGTTCTACAGGAAATGAAACGTAAGGGAGAAAAGATCTCCATGCTTACCGCCTATGATTATACCATGGCTAAGATTGTAGATGGGGCAGGCATAGATGTCATCCTGGTGGGTGATTCGGCATCTAACGTGATGGCCGGTCATGAAACCACCCTGCCGATTACCCTTGACCAGATGATTTACCATGCTTCTTCGGTCATCCGTGCAATAGACAGGGCGCTGGTGGTTGTTGATTTGCCATTTGGCTCCTATCAGGGCAATTCCAAGGAAGCCCTACATTCGGCTATCCGCATCATGAAAGAGTCAGGCGCCCATAGTGTCAAGATGGAGGGAGGAAAAGAAATAAAAGAATCCATCGCACGCATCCTCACTGCAGGAATACCGGTCATGGGCCACCTGGGGCTTACCCCGCAATCCATCTACAAATTTGGCACCTATACGGTACGCGCCAAAGAAGAGGAAGAAGCAGAACGCCTTCTTTCGGATGCACATGTGCTGGAGGAGTCGGGCTGCTTTGCCATTGTGCTCGAAAAAATACCCGCTACGCTGGCCACTTTGGTTGCAAAGGAAGTATCCATACCGGTTATCGGTATTGGAGCCGGAGGCGGGGTAGACGGACAAGTACTCGTTGTACATGATATGCTCGGACTCACCACCGAGTTTTCTCCCCGTTTTTTGCGTCGCTATGCCAATCTGCATGAGACCATTACCACTGCTGTATCCGGTTATATTGCCGATGTGAAGTCGAAAGATTTCCCCAACAATAACGAGCAATACTGATGGATCAGCCTGCGCTCCCGGTAATTATTTATGAAGACAACCACATCATTGCCGTAAACAAACGCCCTTCTGAAATTGTCCAGGGCGACAAGACCGGGGATGAACCCATGAGTGAAACACTCAAGCGGTACGTAAAGCTCAAATACAACAAACCGGGAGAAGTATATCTCGGTACGGTGCATCGCCTTGACAGGCCGGTAAGCGGCATTGTGCTTTTTGCCCGGACGAGCAAGGCGCTTTCCAGGCTTAATGAAATGTTTCGGGGCAAAGAAATTCAAAAAACATACTGGGCCGTTGTGAAGAACAAACCCCAGGAACAATCGGGGCTCCTCATTCATTACCTCAAAAAGAATGAAGCCAAGAATATGTCAAAGGCTTTTGACCGGGAACAGCCCGGCACCTTGAAATGCGAACTGGAATATACCGTCCTGCTGGCTTCCGACAACTACTGCCTGCTAGAGGTCAAACCCCATACCGGCAGACATCACCAGATACGGGTCCAGCTGGCCTCCATGGGATGCCCGATCAAAGGTGACCTGAAGTATGGCTTTAACCGTTCCAACGAAAACGGCTCTATACACCTCCATGCACGTCGGGTGGATTTTATTCATCCGGTAAAAAAAGAGCCGATCACCATTGTGGCAGATCCTCCGGATGACCCGCTCTGGAATTATTTCCGGAAACAGCTAAAAGCTTAAAATCAGAAAGAGAAACGGAAAGAGAAAGAGTCTTTGTTTCTGTATTCTGTTTCTGTATTCTGTTTCTGTATTCTGTTTCTGTATTCTGTTTCTCTTATCACCATCCTTCTCCCCTTCGGATCGCTTTCTTTTCCGAAAGTTTTTTCTTTCCCTCAATCCTTCTTTTTTTCGATGCTTTGGAAGGTTTGGTTTTCACTCTTTTTTTCTCACGTTTCAACGCCTGTTCGAGCAGGTCATAGAAGGTGCGAATGACTATTTGTTTGTTGCCAAGTTGAGACCGTTCTGTTTGGGAAACCAGTTTAAGAATACCTTCCTTGTTGATACGGGAAGCCAGTTTCTCCAGAACTTTTGTTTTCTGTTCTTCTGAAAGGATGCGAGAACCTGCAACGTCGAAGCCCAGTTCCACTTTGGTACTGACCTTGTTTACATTTTGTCCTCCCGCCCCGCCGCTGCGGCTGGCATTGAACTGCAATTCCGAACTAAAGTCTGTTTCCCGGATATTCATTTGGTTTCTGCAATAAGAAGCAACCCTCTGGTGCGCGCTACGTCTTGTCAGCAGTAAAGTTAATCAAACGCAGGCTATCACAAATCAACATATGAGAACTTCCCTTGCACCCTTCCTGGCGGCTTGTTTCTTTTTGATTATTTTTATTCCCGATCTGCCGGCTCAAACACGTACCCGGCGCATGGTCAACTGCACGTATTATCCGGGAGGACAACTTCAGCGGGAAACACGGATAAAGGTGACGATGAACCGCTACATGGAACCCAGGAGGTATTATAAGCGAACAGTCACATATGTGAATGAATATTACGAGTCGGGCTCAATCAAATACAAAAAGCACGAAATAAGGCAACTGGGAGAAGGCTGGAGACCCTACTACGAACTCTTGAACGATGAAAAACAGTTTAATGAAAAAGGCATTTTGCAAACGAGCCGGGTCAGCCGTTGTGATCGCAGCCGTGTCATTTGCAAAACATATAGTTCAGAGGGTGCGCTTCTCTACACGAGTGTGGCAGTACCCTGGTAAACAGCCATACCTGTTAGGATTGGTTCTCTTTTCTTCCTTGTATCTCGGTGCACAGCCCGCACACGTGTCAATACAAACAACCGTCCTCCATCGGATCCATGCTTACCTCGACAAGGAAAATAAGTTGCAGGGCTTTTATGCTGTCACCGATTCTGCCTTTTTGATGTATGCTTCCGAAGCCAAGAAGGCGAAAGGAGAACCTGAATTTACAGTCTATTGGACTGAATTGGGAAGATTTAAAGCAGATCTGAACGACCTGTCGGCCTCCCTGAATGCAACAAATCCTTCCGGCATTATCTATCGTTGGGAGCCTGCACATACGCCTTTGACAGACACCAGCATCCATCCGGCCTTTCATCCGGCGGGAGGCCTGCTTCTTGCCAATATCCGAATTGCTCTTGACCCCGGGCATACCGCGGAGACGTTGGAGTCGGGAAAAACAGAGCAGAAATACATTCATATTCTACCGGATCCTGCCAACCAGACATCGGAGGAGATTACACTCGTAGAGGGGCACCTCACCCTTGGAACAGCCCTCACGCTGAAACATCAGCTCGAAGAAGCCGGGGCCACCGTGCTGCTGACCCGACAAAAGCCGGGAGAAACGGCTTTCGGCACCTCTTTCGAAGACTGGTGCAAGAACCACCTCGCTCATGCATTAGACAGCCTGGTGGCCTGCAAGTCCATCACTTCCGAGCAACGGGTATTTTATAAAACAAAGGCCGATAAACGGCGCATCTTCCGGGATATTTTCCGGGATATTGAATTGCAAAAGCGGGCTGATGTCATCAATGCGTTTCATCCCGATCTGACTGTCATCATCCATTACAATGTGGATGAAAAAAACACCGATTGGAAAAAACTCAGCTCCAAAAACTATGTCATGACTTTTATAGGAGGAGCAATGTTGCCTTCTGACCTGAACAAAAAAACAAAACGACTGGAGTTTCTTCGCATGGCCCTAACCGATGATCTGAACAAATCAGATCTGCTCTCTTCTGAGGTTGTAACCAGCTTTTCAGAAGTGTTACAAGTCCCCATTGCTTCCAAAAACCAGGCAGAATACCTGGAACATAATTGCATGGCCACCTCCCATGCAGGTGTCTATTGCAGGAACCTAATTCTCACCCGGCTTATACACGGTCCGCTTGTGTATGGAGAAAGCCTTTATCAGGACAACATGAAAGAGTCCTCCAGCCTTCAGCAGGAAGACAAGCAAATAGATGGTGTGGGTACCTCTCCCCGGTGCAGACAGGTTGCTGCCGCCTACTTTAAGGGTATATTAAGCTATTGTATTAAATAAGTTACCTTCTCTTGTTATAATAAAGATCCTGAACCCTTCTTTCCCTGTAAAAAAAGAATTATCTTAGTTTGATTTAATTCTTTAGCGCATGCGCGTAACGAATACTCTGGCTTTGGGTCTCTTACTTTCGTTAAGCGGCAATTGCTTTGCCCAGCATACCTCTTTTATGCAGCAGCAAAGTGAATATTATAGCCAGTTTCATTTTAAATCCGAATCGCAGTGGGATAGTTTGGCAGGACATCCCAAGGTTGTCACTCCCGCACAACCCAGCAGCCGGACCACCGGTTCCTGTACATTAAACAACAAACGGGTATTCGGCTGGTGTCCATACTGGGAAGACATTTCAGCCAATGTGGCTAATTTTCAATGGAACCTGCTGAGCGACCTGTGTTATTTCGATTATACCGTAAATCCCTCCACAGGAGGAAACAGCGATGCCTCTTTTGCTTTTGTCACCAGTACCGGGATAGCCACGGCAATGAGCCATGGAGTCAATGTGGAGATATGCATTTCCCTGTTCAGCAATCACAGCACGTTTCTTGGCAGTTCCACCGCTCAGAATACACTCATCACGAATCTGATTTCCGAGCTGAATGCCCGGGGAGGCACCGCCAAAGGAGTTAATGTGGATTTTGAAAACATGGCCAGTTCTGACAAACCGGCCTTTACCGCTTTCATCCACCTGCTGAACACCAAACTGAAGGCCGCCAATTCCAATTACGAAGTGACCATTGCCCTGTATGCGGTAGACTGGGGAGCTGTGTTTGATATTCCTACACTGAATGCAGATGTTGCGCTCTACATCATCATGGGGTATGATTACTATTATAGTGGCAGCACCACAGCAGGCCCATCTGACCCGCTTTTTGATTTTCAGACAGGCTATGACTATAACGACAGCCGCTCGGTTACCACTTACCTGCAGGCCGGAATACCCCGTTCCAAGCTTCTTTTAGGAGTTCCTTATTACGGGGAGGAATGGCCTACGAGTGCCGGTACGATTCCGAGCTCCTGCACAGCCTCCGGAAACTCCCTCATTTATAGCACCATGAAGGCGAATACAAGCGGGTATTATTCCAATGCCAACATGCATTGGGAGCCCAGCAGCTGCACCCCTTATTTTGCCTACCAGAAAGCTGGTTCCTGGTGGCAGAGCTGGATTGACAATGGATACAGCATGAGCAAACGTTTTGATTTTGTGAATCAACGTGGCCTGCAAGGCATTGGAATCTGGGCGATGGGCTACGACAATGGATATGCTGATTTCTGGAATGCCATTCAAAACAAATTCAGCACCTGTGCCCTCGTTTCTTGCACAGACACCATTTGCGACATGGGTGGGCCCAAGATGCCTTATTTCGAAGGGGAAGACTATACCTATACCATCGCGCCAACAGGAGCCACCAGTCTGGCACTTACTTTTTCCTCCTTCAATGTTCAAGCCGGAAAAGACACGTTGTGGCTGTATAACGGACCTTCGGCTACTTCCCCCTTGCTGGGTAAGTATACCGGAACGAATTCACCTGGCGGAATCAACGTATCGGGATCCGCTATCACCCTTCGGTTTAAATCTGCCGGCACCACTCCGGGATCGGGCTTCCAGGCCATATGGGTATGTAATGGAGGTATTACTCCTGTACCAGACACCATCCGGCCAACAACATTGGTGGTCCCCCCTACCGGCTGGATTACCGGAAACTTCAACTGCTCCTTTTCGGATGCTGATAATACCGGAGGATCGGGAGTTGAAAAATGCTTCTTCCAGGTCTGTGACAACAATGGATCTGAATGGCGCTCCAACAACACGCGCGGATATTTCAATGACGATTTCGCCGGCACAACTCCAAATACCGACTGGATAAACAGCAGCGGTACCTGGACAGTCAACGGAGGAATACTGGATCAGACGGATCAGACGTTGAGCAACACCAACATAAGTGCTCCGCTCACTCAAAACCTTTCCAACAAATACCTCTATAACTGGCTGGGGAAAATTTCAGGCACCGGTACCAACCGCCGTGCCGGATTGCATATTTTCTGCGATACCGCCACGACTACCAACCGGAGCAACAATTACTTCGTTTGGTTCCGGGCAGATAACGGGGTATGCGAATTCTACAAAACCACCAACAATACGTTTTCCCTTGTCAACTCGGTTCCGATGACTACTGTTGCCGGAACCTGGTATGACTGGAAAGTGATTTACGACCGCACAACCGGTTTGATACAGGTATATCAAAACAACGGCTTTGTCGGCAGTTATACCGACCCTGCTCCTATCTCAAGCGGTAATTTTATTTCATTCCGTAGCGGAAACTGCGACTGGGCGATTAAGAACTTTAAAGCCTACCGCTCCAGGGCCACCAATACACCTGTAGCCATTACGGCAGGAACCCTTTCCAGCGACATACGCTATCAGAACACCTCACCACTTGCTGCCGCAGGCAGGATCAGTTCAATCATACGCGATTCGGCAGACAATATAGCGGCTCCGAACTACCAGGATTTTAATGTGGACTGGACCCCTCCTGCTGCGTTTACCGTCATCGGAGGAACCTCAGCAATTGATTCGGATACTACCTATAGCAAGACGCAGCTTTCGGCCAACTGGACCAGTTCAACTGATCCCAACTCGGCTATTGCCAAGTACTGGTATGCTATCGGTACCACACTCGGAGGCACGAACGTGGTAAACTGGACGAGCGCGGGCAGTAACACAGCTGTTACGCAAACAGGTCTCTCACTTCAAGTGGGACAAACCTATTATTTCAGCGTAAAAGCAGAAGATGGAGCCGGATTGCAATCAGCGGTATATAGCACTGATGACGGGCAGTTGGTTGCCGGCGTGACCGGGTTTCCGGACCTCAGCAATTTTTTCGATATGGAGACCATTCCCAATCCTTTCCGGGAATCGTTACAGGTCGCTTATCACCTGGAGACTAGCAGCCCTGTGCAAATAAGGCTGCTGGATGTGACGGGAAAAGCCGTTGTCATTTATTCCAATGCCCGGGAGAATGCCGGTGCTCATCAACTTCTTTTCAGCGCTACAGGATATGCCCAGGGCATGTATTTTATTGAAATAACAGCTGAAAACAAACGGTATTGCAAAAAGGTAATCTTGAACTAACTTCGTGTAGTCGGGAATCACAGTCATTCTACATCTTATCAAGAGATTACCGCTCCAGTTTGCTTATGAAATTTCCCCTTCGTGTATGGAATTCGGTAGCTGTCCTGCTTTGCTTGCTTGCAACAGTTCCCGCAGTGCTTGCACAAACAGGCAGCCCTTCGCTCTTTGACCAGGCAGGCATCCCTGGTGCGCAGGTTTATTCCGACATGAAAGCGGCAGTGAAAGATGGGGACGCAGTTTACAAATGTCAGTTTATCAATGCTCCTTTCGACCCTAAGCTGTTGCCGAAAATCACCCGCTTAACCAATTTGCAGTGTCTGGCTATTGGAGCAAATGGAGTCAGTCAGCTGCCGCTGATATTTACCGGGTTCAGGGGACTGCTTTATTTTTCGAGTTTTAAAAATGCATTTACAGAACTACCTCCTGAGATCGGAGCTCTTCAAAGCCTGATGTACCTTGAACTGAGCGACACCAAGCTAAGTGTATTGCCGGCAAGCTTCTCCGAGCTCAGCAGGCTTAAATCCTTTCAGCTTCAGAATAACGGGGCGGATACATTTCGATTGCCGTCAACTGTGGGAGAACTCACCGCGCTGACCGACCTTGTTTTGGATCACGTCAATCTGGATTCCCTTCCACCCGCTTTCACCGGACTAAGCAAATTACAACACCTCTACCTGGATCATACGCGTTTAAAAGTCCTGCCTCGTTCCTTTGGCAAACTCACGCAGCTTCAAAGCCTCGTGTTGGATAATTGCCAGCTTACAGAACTTCCGAAAAGTTTTTTCAAACTGGGTAATCTCGGCTACTTGTCACTCAAGAACAACCGTATTGTTCATATTTCCGATTACATCTGTTACCTCACCAACCTGGCTGAATTGGATCTGAGTGGTAATCCAATTTCAGAACAAGACAGGGCCATCCTGCATGCCCTGCTGCCCGGGTGCCGGATTATATACCAATAAGACAGTTGTTCCAAAATATTTCTCGTCTGTTGTCTGCTGTAAAGAAGCATTGATTTGCCTACTTTTGTTTTTCAAAAAAAAACGACATCATCACTTTAAAACCCGAATCCCATGAAAATGAATGTTCCTTTACTCGCCGAGCTGAAACACGAAGCCGCAACAACCCGCAAAATACTTGCCCTCATACCGGCCGATCAGATCAACTACAAACCCCATGAAAAATCAATGCCTTTGGGAAGCCTGGCAGTACATGTGGCTGAACTCCCAACCTGGGTTGGTGTTACACTGACACAGGATGTACTTGATTTCAGCAAGCCTTACCCACCAACCCCAAAGTTCAGTACGACGGAAGCGCTGCTTGCCCGGTTTGATAAAAACATTGCCGACGCTACACAAGTATTGGAAAACATACAGGAAGAAACGTTCCTGCAGAACTGGACCATGCGTAACGGCGAACAGGTTTACTTTACCATGCCTAAGGGAGCGGTACTTCGGAACATGGTGTTCAATCATACGGTTCACCACCGTGCTCAGCTCGGCGTGTATTTGCGCATGCTGAACATTCCTTTGCCGAAGTCTTATGGACCAACGGCTGACGACAAAACCATGTAAGGAAAGGAAATAAAAGGCTGTCTGAAAGTGTTTTCAGGCAGCCTTTTTATTTTTTATCTGTGGGGTGGTAGTTCAAAACTCCTCCCCACAATCCCATTTGATTGAGGATCCACATCCGGCGGGCCTGAATGTATGCATCGGGATGTGCCGCATTAAATTTTAGCGGATTGGGCAAAACGGCGGCGATAGTGGCGCACTCGCTTTTGTTAAGGGTATGAGCCGTCTTGTGAAAACATTCCTTTGAAGCCGCTTCGGCACCGTAAATGCCATCGCCCATTTCGATAACATTCAGGTATACGGTCATGATACGTTCCTTATTCCAGCAGCATTCGATCAGAAAAGTAAAATACACTTCCAATCCTTTGCGCACCCAACTTCTGCCGGGCCATAAAAAAACGTTTTTAGCCGTTTGTTGACTGATGGTACTGGCTCCTCTTTTTCGTTTGTGATTGTCATTATAATCAAGTGCTTTCTCGATAGCCTCATAATCAAAACCATGATGGCGCAGGAAGTTCTGATCTTCTGAACAAACAACAGCCAGTTGCAAATCAGGAGCAAGCTTATCAAGGGGTTCCCAACTTTTTTTGAGGGTGATGGGTTTCCCGTCCATTTTTTGTTGCACACAGCGAATAAGCATGAGGGGTGTAACCGGAACAGGAATCCAACGAAAGAGCAGAACCGAGCTTATACTCAGCACGAAAAAGCCGAGCATTAATTTCCAGGTAAAGCGCCAGAGACGGAAAAGCAGAGAGGGTTGGGCGTTTTTCACGGTGTGGTTACCTCTTCGTCAAATCCTTTTCTTCTGAAAGCCCTGGCATGCGGGAAGGCTGCTTCTGTTTTATTCCGAAGTCGGTCCAATGCCAGTAACAAGGTGATAAAATCATCGGTTAGTTCGGGAATCAGAAACTGAAGTTGTCCCCAGGCAGCAAGGGACCGGTCGATACCAATCAACGCTACTTTTGCCGATCCATCCGAATCTTTAGGGCCTGGGCTCGTTTCCCTATTCATGCCGGTCAGTGCCCGCATCAGCTTTACCCATATCTGAGGCTCATACCAGCGAATAGTGGCCAGGGCATCCGAAATCAGTTCCATTTCTGTTTCTGCTCTCTGAGCCCCTGCAGCCAGTTTTACTTTCGTCTCCAGCTGAATCATTTTCCCGGAAAGCAGTTCTTCGTTGATCTTCAGCCAGCGCTCGGCGAGGGCACTGTATTTCCATGCTGCCGTGGCAACCGGATGCGCACTGACTTCCTGCTCCAACGCCTTATTATGCGGATGCTGCCGGTCCCATTCCTGGTCATTCAAGGCCTCATTCCAGTCTTTCTCTTTTTCCTGATACCGATCGCGCTCCGTCCAGAATGCCTCTTCCAGCTCATTACTAAACTGTCGGCTACTCCTGTCGTGACGCTTTTTTTCCTGAGCTGACATGTGTGCCTCTTCTTGTGGTTGTCCGAACTCCAATGCAAAACTTTTGCAGCGGCTGGTAAAATCACAACGTTCGCACCAGCGGTCGCAATACTGATAAATCCCGGGTATCCATTCCGGATTTGTTTTTACAGGCCTGTATGTGGGTTTGTTATCGGAGTCCATGTGCAGTATCAGAGATCGAAGCCCGGGCATTGTGCAATACGGCTGCCAGGAGCCTGAGCTGCGGGAGAACCATAAGGTGTATAACCAAAGATGACCTCCCTCGAGTTTGCTGAAGCCGTGGAGAACCTGGAGATAGAATAATCGTACGAGAGCCCCAGCACAATTTTGTTTTTGTACCTGAACTGAATCATGGCCACAAACGAATCCCTGTCGCGGTAGGATATGCCTATTCCCACCAACCGGTGATAATACACCAGCAGGTTAAGATCAAACGTCGGGTAAAACGTAAGTGCCGAGCGCAGCTGTAGGGAAGGAGTATAGGTCCACGCATAATTGCCTGAGACGAAATTACGTCCTACGGTAAAATACAAAGTAGGCATCAGACGGTTGTCGGTACCAACAGCTTTCACCCCGTCCACATTAACTGTTTGATTGCCGAGTACCTGTTTGGCGGCAAAGTCGAAATACATCTTGCGTGATACCAGCCGCACACCCGGGTTAACAATGGGAAAAACAAATACGCTGGGCGGGTATAGGGTGAGTGCAGGATCCTTGGGATCTACAATACTGGCATCAAGACTGTAGTTCACTGCTCCTACTGAAAAGCCAGCTGACAAGGTATAATCATGCGCCAGACGCTTGTGCCAGGCATACATGAGGCTGAATGTTTTAACGGAAAATGCCCCCTGGTTATCGCTTTCCATATAAGCGCCGATTCCATGCCAGCTGTGATAAAACCCTTTCTTGCCGAGCGACTTGCAAACTCCGGCAAAACTCACAACAGGAGCACCGGGGAACCCTACCCACTGCGCTCTGCGTCCCATAATAATTTCAAGTGGACCCGCTTCTCCGGCATAGGCAGGGTTCATACCCAATCCATTGAGCATATACTGAGAGTATACCGTGTTCTGCTGAGCCCATGCGGAACCGCAGAGCAAGCACAACAACAAACACAAGTGTCTACCTGTTTTCATCGGATAATACTGACAGACCCGGTTACGATACCGTCACCGAGGTCTCCCCCATCTTTGTAAATAATGTAATAATACACTCCGCTATCCACAATCAGTCCGAATATATTCCGTCCGTCCCAGGGAACATATTCGCCTTTGTGTTCATATACTTTTTGTCCCCATTTATTGAATACAGATACGAGCAGATTGGGATAATATTCGGCATTGATGATTCCCCAGGTATCATTAATCAGGTCTCCGTTAGGTGTAAAAACCCTGGCAGGTCCCGGGTCGCAACGGTACTGCAGAACGGGATATATTACACTTGTATCCTGCCCCGAGCCATTATCAATGGTCACCTGGTACACTCCGGGTGTGAGGTTGGTTATTTGACTGGTGTTGCCCCCATTGCTCCAGTCATAGGTATAGGTTCCGGGCATACCACTCACCGTAAGTGAAATGGCGCCTCCAGTCCCTCCTTCTGCCGGACAGCGTGCCCGGGTGATCACCGTATCTATTTTCCATTGCGAATAGGCGGCAACCGAATGACCCAGCATCCCTGCGAGAAAAAACAAATACAACAGGCAGGTCTGTTTGCGGATCATTTACAAAATTTTTCTTTCAATTCCTGAGCAAGAGCACTTCCCAGGTCTATCGCTTTCGTAATATCGGTACATGCACCGGGGTGATCCCCTTTCAGGTACTTGGCTGTAGCCATGGCAATAAACACGTCCCTGTTTTTCGGATCCAGCTCCACCACTTTCTGATAATCGAGTAATGCTCCTTCGTAATCACCGCTGAGGTCTTTCCAATACCCTCTGCTATACCAGGCTTGCACATAGCCCGGGTTAAGCACCACCGCCTGATCCAGATCTTTAATTGCATCGGTATATTCATCCAGAAATGCTTTTGCGAGTGCTCTGTTATACCAGGCTTTTGCATAAGCGCTATTCAACTCGATGGCTTTGCTCAGATCACGAATTGACCCCGGGTAATCCTGTATCTGTGCCCTAGCCCATCCCCTGTAATACCATGCATCAAAATAAGACTTGTTCAGTTTAATCACTTTATCCAAATCCTTGATGGCCGACCGGAAATCACCTTTGGTACATTCCAGATTGGCCTTGAGAAACAAAGCACTGTCAAAGTCGGCTTTCAGATTCAATGCTTTATTCACTTCCTCCAGAGCCGTAGCGTCAGCCTGTTTGCTTTTCGCCAAAGCGGAATGATAGTGCGCGACAGCTGACTCCTGTGCGGTCAGCACCCCGGCTGTCAGCAATAAAAAGAATAGCGGGAAAAAGTGTTTCAAAATCTGTAGTGAATTATAAAGATAAAGAAAAAAAGGAGTTTTCTAAATAAAAATGCAGCCCCTCTCCGGTTGATGCAACCGTGCAAAGAGGGGCCAATCCGCTACAACACTAAATGGAAGATCAGGCTTCCAGCAGCTCTTCCAGAGAACGGTCAAAAAGATCTCTGGATTCTTTGACAGGACCGAGTGATTCTCCATCCACAATCATTTCCTTTCCACGGATAAATCCTAGTTTGGAAAACTTAACGTTATGTTTCTTCAACTCATCCACCACTCGTACCTCATCTTCTTTGCGTATACTGACAACAATACGTCCCTGTGCCTCTCCAAACAAAAAGGCATCTTTGCGGACGGTCTTGTCGCTGTTCACTTCAAAGCCAAGACCCGACACAAATGCCGATTCGGCAAGTGTGACAAACAATCCTCCGTCAGACACATCGTGTGCAGAATGAATCAGCTTCGCGTGGATGAGTCCTTTCAACGCCTGATGTACTGCATATTCTTCGTCCAGATTAAAATAAGGAGCGGGGGTATTTTTTATTTTATGGAAAGAATAGAGGTACTCGGAAGAGGCGATACAGTTCTTGGAATCGCCGATCATGTATATAAAATCGCCTTCATTCTTAAATCCAAGGGTCATCTGTGTGCTCTTATCCATCAGTATCCCCAGCATCCCTATTGTCGGTGTGGGGAATACTGGGCCTTCGAATGAGCTTTGGTTGTAAAAGCTTACGTTTCCACCGGTAACCGGGGTTTTGAAGCGGGTGCAGGCGGCACTCATCCCTTTGATGGCACCTACAAACTGCCAATAGACTTCCGGGTTATACGGATTGCCGAAATTGAGGCAGTTGGTAATGGCACTGGGTTCTCCTCCACTGCAGGTGATGTTACGCGCGGCTTCCGCAACAGCAATAGCACAACCGATTTCAGGATCGGCATTCACATAGCGTGCGTTGCAATCTATTTTCAATGCAAGGGCTTTGTCGGTACCTTTAATATTCACGATAGCAGCATCACTCGGAGCATTGGTACTCATATTGACGGTACCTACCATCGAGTCGTATTGGTTGTAGACCCATTTTTTGGATGCAATATTCGGGTGAGCCAGCAGAAAACGGGCTACCGCTTTCAGGTCTTTCGGCTCTTCTACATTTTCTATTTTAAACTTCTTCGATTCGGCATAACTGGCCGGCTCTTTGAACTCTCTTTTGTAAACAGGAGCCCCTCCACCCAGTACGAGGGTATCGGCAGGCACATCAGCCACCAGCTCGTCGTGCATGTAATACTTCAACCGGTTTCCTTTCGTCACTTCTCCAATCAGCACGCAATTGAGATCCCACTTCTCGAATACTTTCTCCACCTTCTTTTCCATTCCTTTTTTCACCACTATCAGCATACGCTCCTGGGATTCGGACAACAGAATCTCAAAGGGTTGCATGTGAGCCTGGCGTGTAGGCACTTTATCCAGCCAGATCTTCATCCCATGTTCTCCTTTGGCGCTCATCTCCGATGTGGAGCAGGTAATACCTGCAGCACCCATGTCCTGCATGCCTATTACAGCACCTGTCTTGATCACCTCCAAGGAGGCTTCGAGCAACAGTTTTTCCTGGAAAGGGTCACCCACCTGTACGGCAGGCAGGTCCTTTGCCGAATCTTCCGTAATATCAGCTGAAGCAAAGGTGGCACCATGTATCCCGTCTTTCCCGGTAGATGAGCCGACGATAAATACGGGGTTTCCTTCTCCATAGGAGGTAGCGGATACTGTTTCACCGGCTTTCACAATTCCGGCACTCATGGCATTGACCAGCGGATTGGTGTTGTAGCACTCATCAAAAAACACCTCTCCTCCAACTGTCGGAATGCCAAAGGCATTACCGTAATGTGCTATTCCTTTCACCACCCCTTTTACGAGCCACTTGGTTTTATCCAGTTTCAGGTCTCCAAAACGCAGAGAGTTGAGTTGTGCAATGGGGCGGGCACCCATGGTAAATATGTCCCTGTTTATGCCTCCCACTCCTGTGGCAGCACCCTGAAAAGGTTCAAGGGCAGAAGGGTGGTTGTGTGACTCTATCTTAAATGCACATCCCAACCCTCCTCCGATATCAACCAGTCCGGCATTTTCTTCACCGGCTTTTGCCAACATGTGAGGACCATCTTTAGGAAGTGTCTTCAGCCAGAGAATTGAATTTTTATAGGAGCAATGTTCACTCCACATGACCGAATAAATACTGAGTTCGGTAAAGTTGGGCGTGCGACCGAGAATTTCTTTTATTTTCCCGAACTCTTCAGGCAGTAATCCAAGCTTCTTGGCAGTCTCAATAGTTGTCAACGATTCTTTTGCTGTGGCATTCATGCTGTTCGGATTTTGAGGAAAACAAAATTAAGCATCCGGGTATATTCCGGACCGAAAAAAGACATTAATTTTCAACAAGCCGGGAGGATCCCCCAAAACGGTAAAAACCAGCTAGTTAGAGAGTTAACAAGTGTCCTCAAGAGCAATCTCCTCCTCCCGGAACAAACTAAATTCATGCTTTGCACAGGTTCTGCTATCTTTGAACCATCTGCCCATGGAAATTCTCCTGACCGTCACCTATATCCTGCTTTTCTCCTGGCTCTTCTCCCGGATGGCCTTTTTCAGGGAATGCGGTCTTTCTCAACGGTCCCTTTTCTTGCTTTTCGGGTTGAAAATTCTGGCCGGGGTTTGTCTCTGGGCAATCTATACCTTTTATTATACCGACCGAAGCACGGCCGATATTTACAAATACTTTGACGACAGTCAGGTGATGTATGATGCGCTCCGGATACATCCGGCACATTATTTCCGCATGCTTTTCGGAATTGGCAACGACACCCCGGAATTTAACCGCTATTATGTTCAAATGCACAATTGGGCAAGACAGTATGAAAGCAATTTGTACAACGACAGCCACACCATCATTCGCTTCAATGCCATTTTGCGCCTGATCTCTTTCGGTTATTATCAGGTACATGCCGTCATTCTTTGCTTCCTCTCCCTCAGCGGCCTTGTTGCCCTCTACAAAGTCTTTGCACCCCTGCTACCGGGGAAGAAAAAAGCAGTGGTTGCGGCCGTTTTTCTTGCGCCTTCAGTACTTTTCTGGGGTTCGGGCGTACTCAAAGAAGGACTCATTTTCTTCGGCATGGGATTCCTGATATTATACTGGTTCAGGTGCTGGGCCGGACAGGTTACTGCTGCCGGTATCTGCTGGATACTCTTTGGCAGCCTGTTGCTGCTGGCCACCAAGTTTTACATCATCGTTTCCATCGTGCCGGGGCTGTTGTTTATGGCCTGGGTGCTCCGCACCGGTACCAAGCACTTACTTCTTAAATTTGGCTTGGTAGTGGTGGGTTATGCGGGACTCGGTCTGGCCATCAAACAGTTTGTTCCTGCCTACGACCCTTTACAGGTGTTGTCTATCAAACAACGTGACTTTTCCTCTCTTGCTAAAGGAGGGGCCTTGCTTCGCTCTGATACAGCCATGATTTTCCTTACATTGGAACAGCGCCAACAGGATCTGATTCCGGCAGATACACCTTCCTCTTATCATGTCCGCAAAGGCACCCGCCTGGTGTACTGGCACGATTATTCAGCCGATGAGGACACGCTCTTTGGCATTCAGGGAGATCAGACGGTGCGTTACACCATGGAAAACGATATGCCCCGTTCGGGAAGTCTGATTGCCATGCGTCCCCTGGAACCTACAGTCTCCTCCTTTCTCAAAAACCTGCCGGCAGCATGGAGAAACACCTTTTTCCGCCCCTTCCCCCTGGAAGCCCGAAGCCTCCTCTTGCTCCCCCCTGCATTGGAAATATGCGGATACACGCTCCTCCTCCTTTTTTGTGTTTTTTTCCGGAAAAAGAGTCCGAAAGGCATGGAATATGCCCTTTTCTGCCTTTCTTTTGTCTTTATTTTATATGCCATTACAGGACTTACCACACCTGTGCTTGGTGCGGTTGTCAGATATAAAGTGCCGGGATTACCCTTGCTGATACTCGCATTGCTTTTCTTCCTGGATCAGGAAAAACTGATCAAATGCATTCCTTTTCTAAAGCGGATGTCAGACAAATAATTTTTCTACTTTTGGCTTCCCTCAGGAAGCAAACAAAAACAGAAGTACCCAATGAAGGACCTTTTCCGAAAAAAAACCGTTGAAAACATCCTTAAACAGGTGGAAAAAGATGGAGCCGATCATGCCTCTGCCGGCCTGCACAAGACCCTTGGTGTCAAGGACCTTACCGCTTTCGGTATTGCAGCTATAATCGGGGCAGGAATCTTCAGCACCATTGGTCAGGCCAGTGCCGACGGAGGGCCGGCGGTTATTTTCCTGTTCCTCTTCACCGCTATTGCCTGTGGCTTTGCTGCATTTGCCTATGCCGAGTTCTCTTCTATGGTTCCCGTTTCAGGAAGTGCTTATACTTATTCTTATGTTGCCTTTGGTGAACTTATCGCCTGGATTATCGGCTGGGCGCTCATCATGGAGTATGGAATCGGCAATATCACCGTCGCCATTTCCTGGTCTGATTATTTCACAGGTCTTATCAATAGCAGCGGAGGTCATGTCCCTGCCTGGATGACGATGGATTATCTGAGTGCGAGCAATGGTTTTTCAGAGGCTGCTATCCAGCTTAAAAAAGGAATTCCACTTGAGAAATTGAGTGATCCGCTTCAGGCAGCTTATCGAGCGTGGACAAGTGCACCACAACTCGGGGGACTCCACCTTGTTGCCAACCTTCCGGCACTCGGCATCATTATCTTTATTACATGGCTGGTATATAAAGGCATGAAAGAATCAAGGAATGCGGCGAACGTAATGGTTGTTATTAAACTTAGCGTGGTCCTCCTTATAATTGCCATTGGTATATTCTATGTCGACACAAAGAACTGGCATCCCTTCGCCCCGCATGGGATTCCTGGTATTCTAAAAGGTGTGTCCGCAGTTTTTTTCGCCTATATTGGATTTGATGCCATTTCCACTACCGCTGAAGAGTGCAAAGATCCTCAGCGTGATCTTCCCCGGGGAATGATGTGGGCCATAATTATCTGTACCATCCTGTATATTATTATAGCCCTGGTGCTGACAGGAATGGTCAAGTATGATCAACTGGCTGTTGGCGACCCGCTTTCCTTTGTATTTGAAAAACTCAACATGAAGTGGCTTTCGGGGGTTATAGCGGTGAGCGCTGTGGTAGCCATGGCAAGTGTTCTGCTGGTCTTCCAGCTGGGACAACCTCGAATCTGGATGAGCATGAGCCGTGATGGTCTTCTTCCTAAAATATTTTCACGTATTCATCCCCGTTTTCAAACTCCTTCTTTTGCGACTATAGTGACTGGCTTTGTAGTTGCTGTACCCTGCCTTTTTATGAATCTGGTCATGGTAACAGATCTCTGTAGCATAGGAACACTTTTTGCTTTCGTCCTGGTTTGTGCTGGTGTTCTTAAGCTCCAGAACGACCCTTCAGCTCCGAGAGGAAAATTCAAGACCCCCTATATCAATGCCAAATATATTGCGCCCTTACTGGTTGTGGCCTCCGTTGTCGGACTCTGGTTCTGGAACCATGAAAACATGGTTGATTTTTTCAAAGCGCGTAAACTCAATACCTCTGAGGCGGTTCTTCACCTCGTTCCACCCAATGAAATGAGAAACATGCAGGAACAGGCAAAGACCTCTTTTAAGCCGGAGTTCCGTATTACAGCCAATTCAGACTCTGCTGCCGCTCAAATGAATTCACTGCAGCCCGACCAGATGAAATCAATCATCCGTGCTTCTTCTCTCCCAGACGCTCAAAAATATCTGAGCGGCCTGAATGTCTTTGCAGAAAATATTCCGATGTGGATTTTTATTTTTATCAGCCTTTCGCTTACGGTCTGGTGCTATAAGCGAAGCCTTTCTCTCATACCTGCTCTGGGCCTGATCAGTTGCCTTTATATGATGGCAGAGATTGAGCTTAGAAACTGGATTGGATTTACGATCTGGCTGATCCTTGGTCTGATCATTTATTTCAGTTACAGCAAAAAGCATAGTAAACTGAATCCCCGGAATCAAATCACTTCATAAATAATTACCATGATCGCATTCATCACCGGAGCCACCGCAGGATTTGGAAGAGCCACCGCAGAGCTGTTTGCCGCTAACAAATACGATGTGATTATCACCGGCCGTCGCAAAGAGAAGCTGGACAGTTTCACCGAAGAACTACGTACCCGCTACGGAGTAAAAGTGCTGCCCCTCTGCTTTGATGTACGTCATTCCAAAGAGGTGGAAGCAGCAGTTGCCTCCCTGCCCGACTCCTGGAAATCAATTGATGTGCTTGTCAACAATGCGGGACTGGCCGTAGGTTTCAATCCTATCCAGGAAGGTGATACCGACGACTGGGAGCGGATGATCGATACGAATGTAAAAGGCCTCCTATACATGACCCGCCAGGTGGCCCCCTTGATGATTGCCAACAAAAAAGGCCACATCATCAATATGGGTTCTATCGCCGGCAAGGAAGTATATGCCAACGGCAATGTATACTGTGCAAGTAAATATGCAGTAGATGCACTGAATAAAAGCATGCGTATTGACTTGTTGCCTCATGGCATACGGGTGACGTCTATCAGTCCGGGTCTGGCAGAAACAGAGTTTTCTATTGTACGTTTCAAGGGAGATGCCGAACGGGCCAAGAATGTATACAAGGGAATTGAGCCGCTTAAAGCAGAAGACATCGCCGAAGCAGTATTCTGGGCGGCCTCCAGACCAGCCCATGTAAACATCCTCGACATCGTGATCACTGCCGGGGCTCAGGCCAATGCCACTACGTTTATCCGGAAAAGCTGATGAAGAAACTGTTCGTAGCGGAAGATATCCGCCAGGCAGCCACCCTGCCTTCGGAGTTTTATACGGCAGAAGATTATTTCAAAGCGTCTGCAGAAAAGATCTTCGTTCCCAGCTGGCAACTCCTGGCAGATACCGATGAGCTGAGGCAGACAGGCAATTTGCTTCCAAAGACCCTGCTTCCAGGTTTCCTTGACGAACCACTTCTTTTTTCCCGTGATCACTCAGATCAGATTCATTGCCTCTCCAATGTCTGCACACACCGGGGCAACCTGCTCGTGGAACACCCCTGCAAAGAGGCTCAGATACGCTGCAAATACCATGGCAGGCGGTTTGAGCTGAGCGGCAAATTCAAGCACATGCCCGAATTTGAGCAGGCGCTAAATTTCCCTGCAGAGAAAGACAACCTTCCTAAAGTACCGCATGGCAGTTGGGAGCGTTTTCTTTTTGCTTCCATAAAACCCGTAGCTCCGCTGGAGGAGTTCATCGGTGAAATGCAAAAACGACTCGCTTTTCTTCCGCTCAACGAGTTCAAGCTGGAACCTGAGCATTCCCGCGACTACCTGGTGAAAGCCAACTGGGCACTTTACTGTGAAAACTACCTGGAAGGGTTTCATATTCCCTTTGTGCATGAAGCCCTTAACAACGTACTGGATTATAACGGCTATTCCACCGAACTTTACCGCTACTCCAATTTGCAGCTGGGCCTGGCCCGCAGCGGACAGCCCGCCTTTGACCTTCCGGCTACTTCGCCCGATTACGGCAAAGCCGTGGCCGCTTACTACTATTGGGTATTCCCGAACCTCATGTTTAATTTTTATCCCTGGGGACTCTCTCTCAACATCGTGAAACCAATGGGACCGGCACTGACCAAAGTCTCTTTTATCACCTATATTTACAAGCAAACACTTTTTGAACAGGGGGCCGATGCCTTACTGGACAAAGTGGAACGGGAGGATGAAGCCGTGGTGGAGAATGTGCAGAAAGGTATCCGTTCCAGGATGTACCACAATGGCAGATACTCTCCCACCCGGGAAACCGGCACACATCATTTTCACCGGCTGATAGCAGAGTTTATGAATAAGTAAACGACGTTATCTCAAGCCTCATACCACTTACGCATGCTTCGCATACTGAAACTCCTGTTTGTTCCTGTCATCTTCCTGTTGACGCTAGGTTCCTCCTGCCTGCAAAAACCCAAAATCAAGGCCGACCTGATTGTTCACAACGCGATGGTATATACAGTGGATGATCATTTTACTACAGCTGAAAGTTTTGCCGTTAAAGACGGAAGGATTCTCGCCATAGGGAAGAATGATTTTATTCTCGCACAATACCAAGCCAAAGAGATGCTGGATGCAAAAGGTGAAACCGTCTTCCCCGGTTTTATTGATGCACACTGCCACTTTTACGAATACGGCAGAACCTTGCAGGAGGTAGACCTGGTTGGAACAAAATCGTACAAGGAAGTCATACAACGCATACGCGACTTTGTAAAGGCCCATCCGGAAGTATTGAATGATAAAAACGGAAGAAGCAACTGGATCAAAGGACATGGATGGGACCAGAACGACTGGACTGTCAAGGAATTTCCGGAACGCAGCAAACTGGATTCCCTCTTCCCGGAAACGCCGGTGTTCCTCTCCCGTATTGACGGTCATGCTGCCCTGGTGAATGGGGCAGCATTGAAACAGGCAGGTATCACGGAACAAAAACAAGTGGAAGGAGGACGAATAGGAACCCGTATCTGGAAAGGAATGAGTCCAGATAAATATACCAACGGTCACCTGCCGTTTGAGTGTCTCTCCGGCTTACTGGTGGACAATGCCGTCAACCTGGTCAGCAATGTGATGGTGCGTCCGTCCAAATCGGAAATGAAAAAAGCGTTCCGCGATGCGCAACGAAATTGTTTTGCGGTAGGACTCACTACCGTGGATGAAGCCGGTATCGGGAAAGAGCTGGTAGATCTTATTGACGAGATGCAAAAGTCCGGAGAGTTGAAGATGCGTATCTATGCCATGCTTTCTCCATCTAAGGAAAATCTCGATTATTACCTTGCTCACGGGCAGTACAAAACAGAACGGATGAATATCCGCTCCTTTAAATTTTATGCCGACGGAGCTTTGGGATCGAGAGGTGCCTGTCTGCTACAACCCTACTCCGACAAGCCCGGTGAGCAAGGTTTTCTGCTAAACAAACCCGAATACTACCGCACCATGGCCCTGGAGATGTTCCGCAAAGGATTCCAGATGAATACCCACTGTATAGGCGACTCGGCGGTAAGGCTGATGCTGAAACTATACGAATCCATCTTCCAGGACTATGTACAAAAAGGCGGTCACCTGAAGATGAATCCCCGCTGGAGAATAGAGCATTTTCAGGTAACTACACCTGAAGACATCACCCTGCTTAAGGGACATGGCAACAAACTCATTTCACCTGTACCTTCCGTACAACCTACTCATGCCACTTCCGACATGTACTGGGCGGAAGACCGGCTGGGTGCAACCCGCATCAAATATGCTTATGCCTACAAGGAGCTAAAAGAGGCGGCAGGCATGATTGCACTGGGTACCGATTTCCCGGTGGAAGACATCAGTCCATTCAAGACCTTCTATGCTGCCGTTACGCGTATGGACAGCAAAGGCTTTCCGGAAGGAGGCTTCCAGCCCGAAAATGCACTCAGCCGGGAAGATGCTATACGGGGAATGACTATCTGGGCGGCGTATGCCAACTTTGAAGAAAAAGAGAAAGGTAGTCTGGAGCCCGGTAAACTGGCCGATTTCATCCTTGTCGACAAAGACCTGATGAAATGCGATATATCCGACTTGCTCACAGTTGCAGCTCAGGCCACCTATATTCAGGGCGAACGGGTCTTTTTCAGGTAGCCCGCTAAACTTATCTTCTTTTTCACGATATTCGTACTTACACATACGATGAAGCTGACCTCTTTTGCTTACCGCATCCTGCTCTGTTTTTTTGCCGCACTGGGTGCTTTTCAACTCCATGCCCAGATGGCGATCCCTTCGGCTCCCCGTGCGGTGAAATATCAATTCATGGTATTTGGAGTGGTGAGCATGTACCAGAATGATTTGCGTATCTCTTCCAACAACAGCTCCGGCCCCGGTCTCGGAGCCAACTTCCGGGCTGAGATAAAAATCATCAAAGGTGTTAAGTTTGTACCGGGCATAGAAGTGCTTACACAGGGATTGAACTTCGACTCCTATTATTTTGGTCCGGGCTATTCCATGAAGTATGACGGCAACCTGAACTACAACCACAGCATTCGAACCGCTGAAATCGGTCTTCCTTTACTACTGAAATTCAATGCCAAAAAACGGGAAGACGTATTTTACAACAACCTGTATTTCCTTGCAGGGTGGGAACCGAAATACACGTTTGCGGCTCACGCTACCGTCACCAAAGCCGATGATGGCAGCCTGATTGCAGACAACAACATTTCTCTGAATTACGAAAATCATTTCCTCGGCCTTCCCGTCATCGGCAACTACATCGATGTGGGAGGAGGGTTGAATCACAACTTCCTGCCCGGAAGAAAAACCTTCATTTTTGAAATCATGTACCGCTATGGCTTGTCACGTTATGTCTATCCGATAGGCAACAACCACGACATCCTGTTCCTCAATACAAACCTGACTTTTGCTGTGGGCTTCCGCTTCTGATTCCGGTATTTTTTCCACAACAGCTTTTATTCAGGTGATAACCCTTAATTTGGCATTTAAATTAAAACGCTTGCTATGAACCTTTCTTTTTCTTTTCCACGCACCGTATTGTTTTTAATGATTTCGGCAACGTCTGTGCTTTCAGCTCAGACAATCAAATACCCGGTATCCAACGCCCTGCTTCCTAAAAATCAGGAAGCGGTAGACTTTGCCAAAGTCACTCCGGCAGCTGTTCAGGAGGCGACCACCTGGACGATTGATCAGGCCAAAGCATCCAACAAACGAATAGCAGATGTGCCTGATGGGAAGCGAACCTTTGCCAACACCCTTACTCCCCTGGAAGAAAGCGCAACCCTACTCGATCAGGCCGCATCAGTCTATGAAGTGCTCTCCAGCGCTTCCCCAGACAAAGCCATACGCGACGCAGCCAATGAAGGCACACAAGCCGTTTCCAATTTCCAAAGCGAACAAAGCCTGAATCTATCCCTGTACCAGGCTGTCAAGGCCTATGCGCTTACTGCCGATGCCAAAGCATTGAAAGGAGAACGCCTCTACTACCTCCAGAAACTGCTCCGGGATTATGAACGGGAAGGGTTTGCACTCCCTGCCGACAAACGCGACACGCTGAAAGCACTGAACAATCAGATACAGGACCTGAGCTTACTGTTCCGCAACAACATCGCTCAGGACAACCCCACCATTTCTTTCTCCGAAGCTGAGATGAACGGTATGCCGGATGATTTCAAGAAAGGATGCAAACAGGCCGACGGTACATACAAGCTCAGCGTAAGCAACCCCTCCTACATCCCGTTCATGAATTATGCGAAAAGCGCCGATGCCCGCAAACGCTTTTACCTTGTGAAGACCAATGTGGCCGCACCGGCAAACGATGTACTCATCGCTCAGATACTGAAGCTGCGGGATAAAAAAGCGAAGCTGCTTGGTAAAACCACCTATGCCGATTATGTCACCGAAGGCATCATGTCTAAAAACAAAAAAAATGTGTGGGACTTTGAGACCAAATTAAAAACCGACCTACGTCCCAAAGCCCTTGCCGAATACAAAGAGATGCTGGACATCAAAAGCAGCGAAACAGGACAAAAAGAAAGCAGCATCTACCCTTACGATTATATGTATTACACCGCCCGTCTGCTGGATGAAAAATACAAGGTAGACGAAGATAAGGTGAAGGAATATTTCGAATTGCAGAACGTCCTCAAAGGATTGTTTACTGTTTATCAGCGCATCTACAATTTATCTTTTACGGAAGACACCCACCCCAGTGTCTGGAACAGCGATGTACAGGCCTTTACGGTAACGGACAATGCCACAAAAAAAATGATCGGATACTTTTACCTCGACCTGTATCCACGAGACAACAAATACAAACATGCTGCATGCTTCCCTATAACGGCTGCACGTGCCACAGCCGGAGGACGCCAGCTGGCCAGCGCATCACTCATTTGTAACTTCCCCAAACCTTCTGCAGAGCACCCCTCTTTAATGACACACCAGGAAGTACAAACCATTTTTCATGAGTTCGGCCACCTGATGCATGCCATGGTAAGTGAAACAGAGCTGGGTGAGCTTTCGGGCACCTCGGTAGCAACCGATTTTGTGGAAGCTCCCTCACAGATCATGGAAAACTGGGTATGGAACAAACAGGTGCTTTCCCTGTTTGCCAAACATTACAAAACCGGAGAGTTGATCCCTTCCGACCTGCTCGACCGGATGATTGCTTCCAAAAGAGCCACTTCCGGATTACTGGCCCTGCAACAGGTATTTTACGGAACGCTTGACTTTACACTCAACGACGGCTATAATCTCACTTCTGAAAAAGCCATACCCGAACTGGTCAAGCAACTTCAAAACAGCATCACATTGTATCCCTTTGCAGAAGGCTCTCATTTTGAGGCCAGCTTCGGGCACCTCACCAATTATGGATCTCAGTATTACGGCTACCTCTGGTCGCTCGTGTATGCGCAGGACATGTATTCGGTATTCGAAGCCGATCCCCTTTCCCCGGCCACAGGCGACCGTTTCCGCAGGATGGTACTGGCCAAAGGAGGCAGCGACGATCCGTTGAACCTGGTCCGGAATTTCCTCGGCAGAACCCCTGACAACAAAGCATTTCTCAAAAACCTCGGATTGTAAGCTGGCTTCTCAACTCCCGGCTTAACTCTGTAACAAACTGATATACAAAACATCACCCGAACGAACGCGCCTCAGATTAGGAAATTCTAATAGCACAAGTAGACAATTTTACCTACCTTAGTGGCTCTCAGATTTTCCATGATGCGCAGATTGAAAAGGGTGTTGACCATAGGAATCATTACCGGGAGCGTTTTTGTCCCCGGTGGTAGGTTAGTATATGCCCAAAGCGGTCGCGCTACCCCTCATCCTCAGATGGACCGTGTTCGGGGCAAGGAAGAAAAAGGGAGGGATTGCCTGGAAGTATGCGGCACAGCTACCATCAATGGCCGCCCTATACGCAACGTCACCATCCGTCTCTTTCGCGGTGACACACTGATTACAGAAATCCCCTCCACCCGTAAAGAAAAGGTATACCTTGTGATGAATGAGAATTGCAACTACACCATTTCCTACGCGGCGAAAGGATACATGACCCGTTTGATCGGAGTAGATACACATCTTCCTAAAAAAGTTAACCTCCGTCCTGTCTTCTCCTTCGATTTTGAACTGGAATTGCCTGTAGAAAGCAAAGACTACAACCCCGAATTTACCGACTTCCCCATCGCCCTCATTTCATACGACCACCATTCTCACAAATTCGAGTATAACAAACAATACACTACCACCATCAAGAAAGGTTTGACTGATACAGCCCAGACCTTGTCGGAAAAACCGTTTGGGAAATAGATTCCTTTTATACGCTCCCGCCCTTCCCATATTATTATTTAGAATTTAGTATTAAGCGTTTATAATTTTAAATTTTAAACACTCCATTCTAAATGTTAAACTAAAAGGAAGATTCCGTCAGTCCTAATTTCAAGATCAGGTTCTGTTCGTATAGCCAATCAGCCACACCCAACAATCATTGTCCGGAACCGGATCGTTATCATCCGACACCGGAATGATACTGTCCGAAACCGGATCGTTACTATCCGACACTGGATTGATATTATCCGAAACCGGATCGTTGCTATCCTAGACCGGAATGATACAGTCCGAAACCGAATCGTTGCTATCCTAAACAGGATTGATACTATCCGGAACCGGATCGTTGCTATCCTAGACCGGATTGATACTATCCGGAACCGGATTGATATTATCCGACACTGGAATGGTATAGTCCGGAACCGGATCGTTATCATCCAACATTGGAATGATATTGTCGGGAATCGGAATGTTAATTTAAGCTTGTAAACAGGGAAATTTCGGGAGGAAACATTAAAGAATGGAAGCGTTGTATAACTGAACAGCCCGAAGGTAAGAATCCCGTGACCGCTTTTTATAAATCACACCCAGAACACTTGTTGCAGCAGCAGATACGAGGCAGGTCACTCCAGTAGCATAATACGATCCGGAATTATCGACGACAGTGCCTCCCGAATTGGAAGCCAGACTCTGCGTAGCCAATCCCAGCAGCAGGGAGAAACCACCCACTACACTCAGGGGAATACTGCTTACCGTGCAGACCGTACTTAATCCTTTCTGATTCCAGCTCTGATGCAGGTATTTGTATACCTGTGGGTCTTTGGATGTTTCCAGCAGTTTGCTTACCCGTTTCTGATTCCAGCGTCGGTTGTTCACATAAAAATACCGTCCTGAACCTATTTCAATCCGTTCTCCCCCATCACCCATGCGCGGGACATAACGGGTATCACTTCCGGATGAACCTCCTCCGATGGTGGTGAGAGGAGCTACCGGCACTATCTTGGGAGCAACGACAAACGAATCGGCTTTTCCGTTCTCATATCGAATCCAAATGATATCGCTTTTGGCCAGGTGGTAGATCGGTCCGTCTGGCATGGAGGCGCGGTGGTAACTAACGGTGTCACCGTCTATGCTGGTCACCTTCGCCAATACCCGGGCTTTTGATTTCTTGTAGATGGTATCCTGTGCCAGCAAACACGTACTTCCGCAAATCAGCAATAGAAACAGCACTACATACTTCATATGAAAGGAATTTCGGTATGATTGACCGTTAAATTTAAGAAACTGTTTGGTTCTTTGGAAATTTTCTCCGCAACGCTTTGATCAGACACGTATTCCAATCACCAGCACATCGTCTACCTGCTCCAAGGTTCCTTTCCAATCGAGGAGGCACTTGGTCAGCATTGTTTTTTGCCGGTCCATCGCTTCGGGCTGCATAAGCAGTAAATGCTGCTGCAACTGCTTGTACTTAAATTTTTTTCCTTTGGGACCTCCAAACTGATCGGCGAAACCATCAGTAAAGAGGTAGACAGCGTCTCCCGGTTCAAGCAAGATGCGGTGCCGGGTAAAGGGCTTGTCTTCACCCCGGTAATAACTAATGGGATGCTTATCCGGTTTCCATTCAAGACATACTCCCTCACGTACAATCCATAAAGGGTTATTGGCCCCTGCCCACTCCACTTCCGTAGTCGCCCCTTTCTCAGAAAAGCATAGCAGGGAAATATCCATTCCGTCATTCGAGGCGCTGTCCACCTCATCCTGTTTGAGGGAACGTACTACCAGTTTACGCAGTTCACCCAGTACGAGTCCCGGATCGGTAATCCCTCGTTCGTTGACAATCTCGTTCAAAAAAGAATTGCCTATCATGCTCATAAAAGCACCAGGCACCCCGTGTCCGGTACAATCTACGGCGGCAATGAGGCGTTTACCGTTTTTTTCGGCAAACCAGTAAAAGTCCCCACTTACAATATCCCTCGGACGAAACAAGATAAAGGCATCCGGAAACAGACGTTTCATTTCTCCCAATGGAGGAAGCAGGGCTTCCTGAATACGCTTGGCGTAATTGATGCTATCGGTAATGTCCTTGTTTTTTTCTTCCAGCTCTTCTTTCTGTTTCACGACCTCCGCAGTACGTTCCACCACTTTTTGCTCAACCTGCTCGTACATCAGCGCATTTTCGAGGGCGATGTCTACAAACACGGCAAGGCTCTTTAATATATTGAGGTGATAGGAGGAATAGGCATTTTTACGGAAACTCTGCACACTGATTACCCCAACTTTTTTACTGCTCTTGGAAACAAGCGGAAGGTAGATGACCGAAGAAGGCAACTCCCCACCCACTGCTCCAAAGGATGACAGATGGGGGAAATAATGCCGGAACTCTACAGAGAGGTCGTTAATCAACATGTTCTTCTGCTGGGTATAACACCATACAGCCAGCTTATCCTTATCGGAAATGGGAACTGAAAAGAAGGGGATCTTTTCTCCCTTTTCAATGCAGCCCCTAAAATCAAGGCCATGCTCTTTTTCCTGATAGATACCAATTGAAAAAACAGAAGCATCCATGAGACGATTGACACTCTCATAAGCCGTTTCCAGAATTTTCTCGACCGAGAGGCAGGAAGTTACCAGTTGTCCTATTTCACTGAGCAGCTTGACGTTTTCGTAAGTCTGTTCAATTTCTTCTTTCTGCCTGACAATTTCGGTAGTACGTTCAATCACCTTCAGCTCTACCGATTCGTGCAACAAGGCGTTTTCGAGTGCGATGGCAGTAAAGACAGCGAGGTTGCGAACAATGTCCAGATGAAATTCGGTATAGGCGTTTTTCTGAAAGCTCTGGATGGTGATGACGCCCAGAGCCTGCTTGTCCTGGGAGATCAATGGGATCCAGATAGAGGACTCAGGCATATCACCTGCCACGGGCATTGGAGGAGGGTGATCGGGTATGTAGTTTTTGTATTCCAGCAGGTAATCGTTTACGAAGGCCTCTTTCTTATTCTTAAATGACCATACCGGGAGACGGTCATCATCGGTCAGGTTGTAAAAGGCAAAGGACAAGGCTTTTCCTTTTTCAATCCCCATGGGATAGTCGAGCGTTTGTTGCGCAGCGTTATAGATGCCGATCCAAAAAGAAGAGGCATCCATGAGCTGATTGATGTTGGCATAAGCTGTTTCGATGATCTTTTCCACTGACAAGCTGGAAGTGATCTGCTTGCCGATTTCACTCAGCAACTTTATGTTTTGGTAGGTATGTTCAATCTCTTCTTTCTGCAGGGTGATTTCCTGTGTGCGGGCTTTTATTTCCGCCTCCATGTTTCCGTATAAGCGGGCCCGCTCCAAGGCCCCTGCCACAGACACGGCCAGTCCACGCAGGATATCGAGATGGTAGGGGGTATAGGAATTCTTCTGGAAGCTCTGCACGCTGATGACCCCTACCGGTCTGCTGCGGATAAGCAAAGGCAGGTAGATGAGCGAGGCGGGATCGGCTCCTGCGGTAGGTAATGGGATTTCTTTACCCGGAAAATGCAGGTAAAATTCGGTTTCATAATCATTGATAATAATTTCCTCCCTGCTGTGGTAGCATTTCACAGAAAGCCGGGTAGGATCGTCCAGCGGGTCATAATTTACAGGCAGCTTCTCTCCGTTTTCCATATCTGCGGGAAAGTAGAGCTCATTCGTTTCCGGCTTGTGTATGCCAATGGCGAAGACGGGAGCATCCATCAGCACATTCACATTTTCATACACCTTCTCAATAATCTCTTCCACGCTCAGCAGAGCTGAAATCTCCTGAATGATTTCACTCAACAACTGGGCTGTACGGTTGGTGCCTGGCATATGTTAACTGGATACTGCTTGTAATGGGTTCGGGAAAGCCGAATGAACCGGCAAGTTAAACGATTCCCTGCAATTCACCTTCATCCCGGAAGGAAACATATTCCAAGAGAAACTTCCTTTTTCAGCTTCCCGAATTCTCCTTACTTTTGATAGGACAGGTACTGAATTGTTCCTCTCTTAACAGCTGTTTGGACTATGGCCCAATCTCTTTCACAAAAATTACGTATACGGGAAGGCATGAAATTGCTGCTCCTGCATGCCCCATCCGGATTTAAAATCTCCCTGCTCCCTTTACCGGAAGGAGTCAGCCTCCTGCTTAAGCCTGGGAAATGCGATCAGATACACTGGTTTGTGAAAAGCCAGGCCCAGCTGGAAGAAGAGCTAGACGAGGTGCGTGCCCGGCTTGTTCCGGGAATGATTTGCTGGATCTACTACCCCAAAGGAAGTTCCGGCATCAAAACCGACCTGACCAGGGACAAGGGCTGGGAAAAACTGTTGAAGCATAAAGAGTTAAAATGGCTCAGTCTGATTGCTTTTGATGAAACCTGGTCTGCTTTTGGCATGCGGCTGGAGTCGCCCGGAGAACCGGCGAAAAAAGCAGCACCTGCAACCCGGCTGATTTTTGACTACGCTGACCCTGTCACGAAAACGATAAACCTTCCGGACGACCTGCAAGCTGTGCTCAAGAAGAAAAAGAAAGCCCTGGACTTTTTCCACAGCCTGTCCTTCACCAATAAAAAAGAGTACGTGGAATGGGTAGTGACAGCCAAGAAAGCAGAAACCCGCCTCCAGCGCATCACCGGTACCCTGGAAAGACTGGAGAAGGGGTGGAAAAACCCACAGAATGCCTGAAGCGGAAATCACTTACCTTTGCATCAAACATTTTCGAAAACGATGAAACACTTCACTTTCCGTCCGTTGCAAAAAACCTTGTTCCTGGCATGCGTTTGTCTTGCTTCTTTCAGTTGCAAGAAAAATTCCACAAACGCTCAGGCCACTACCGACAATCAGATCATCACGAACTATATCGCCGCCCATCACCTGAATGCCAAAGCTACCGGCTCGGGCTTGTATTATGTGATGACGGCTCAAGGCACAGGAACCCAACCCACCTCTGCCTCCACTGTGACAGTTAGTTACAAAGGATACCTGACCAATGGAACGGTGTTTGACCAAAACTCACAGGGTTATTCCGTTAGTCTTTCTTCCGTCATCCCCGGATGGCAGGAAGGGATACCTCTTTTTAAAGCTGGTGGAAGAGGCACCCTGCTTATCCCTTCGGCACTGGGTTATGGAACACAAGCAACCGGTAGTATTCCAGCTAATTCTGTATTAATATTTGATATTCTACTGGTTTCTGTTCCTTAAATGGAGTATCGTCTATTAGTTTTCCAGTAAATTGCTGGATAACTTTCGATATTTCTTTCCTGCCCTCCTGTCACCCGTATTTGCTATTTAAATACCTTGCGCTCCGAAACTTAACTCATGCGCATGACCCGTTCATTTATCCTCCTCTGCTTGCTTATAGGGGGAGGCTTACCCGGTATGCTTTCTGCACAAAAAGGACCCGTATCGGCGGGTGGAGAAGCCACCGGAGCAAAAGGTACGATCAGCTATTCCATCGGTCAGCTGGATTACATCACCACTACAGGAACACAAGGATCTCTCACTGCAGGCATTCAACAGCCTTATCTTATTCAGGTAGCTACAGGAATCGAAAACACCCAAATCACCCTCGCCTGTATTGCCTACCCCAATCCCGCATCAACTAATCTGACACTCAAAATTGAAGTCCTGCAGATTTCGGATCTGTATTATGCACTCTATGACCTCCAGGGCAAACTCCTGAAGAAGGAGAAAATATCCAATTCTGAAACTTCGATTTCTCTTATGGGACTGCCAGATGCCGGATATCTGTTATCGGTATTCAATGACATCCGTCCGCTCAAATCATTTCGAATTATAAAAAATCAATAACATGAAACGTTCTTTACTGCTTCTTACTTTTTTAGTTGTAACTGTATTTTCTTCTTTTGCTCAAAGCCCACAGCTAATGAGCTACCAGGCGATTGTACGTGACACCGGCAATCATCCTGTCGCCAATGCAGCCATCGGCATGCGGGTAAGTATAGTACAGGGCTTTCCTACTGGCACTCTGGTATATGTAGAAACGCATCACCTCACCTCTAATGCTTTTGGACTGGTTACCCTTTCCATTGGTTCAGGAACGGTGCAGCTGGGATCAATCGCTTCCATTAACTGGGGCGCCGGGCCTTATTTTATCCGAACTGAAACAGATATCTCCGGAGGGACCAACTACAGTATAACCGGAACTACCCAACTGCTTAGTGTGCCCTATGCCTTATATGCCGAACATGCAGGGAATAG
>Ga0206918_1012_pt1 | contig 58190 bp, 52 predicted proteins | sample Alteio_BWOrgHeat_69_FD_152950 | JGI IMG/M metagenome (GOLD analysis project Ga0206918, IMG submission 152950) | Enriched cells from forest soil in Barre Woods Harvard Forest LTER site, Petersham, Massachusetts, United States -... | ecosystem: Environmental > Terrestrial > Soil > Temperate forest >... | reverse complement strand
GTCATACAAATTGCTCCGGTAGTTGGCCAGGGCGGAGGTATATTCGGAGTAGATCCGGGATCGCAGTCCTGTTTCCGACCAGTCCAGCAGTTGCCCCTGAAGTTTGGCCCGTTGAATACTCTCCTGTCTTCTCCAGCCGGTAAACAGCGGGAGGTTGAGGGAAGCGCCGGTATAGGAATACGGATAGGCCTGGTTAAAGAGGGTGGCTGTGTTGTTGCTCTCGTATTCATAATAGTAATTGTAAAAAACGGAAACGGTTGGCAGGTATTGCGACTTGTAATAAGCAATGTTTTGCTGTTGCAGGGCTTTGGCTGTCTCCAGTTCCTGTATCTCTATGCGCTTTTCATATTGCAGTTGCTGAGCAGTGTCAATATGAATCTGTTTCATCATTTGTACCGTATCAAAACTTACGCTGAATTCTTTGGCAGGCTCATAACCGATGAGTTGTTTGAGTACGGCATACTGGGGACGTACATTTTCTTTAGCCTGCTTCAACAAGGCTTTGGAGTTGTTGAGGGTGATGGAAGCTTCCTTGTAATCTGTTTTGTCCACAATTCCACCAACATACTGGTGGTAGGTATCACGCAGGTTCTTGGCCAGGCGAGCCGTGTCTTCCTGAAGCACATTCATCTGCTCGAGGGTGAGCAGAAGGCCGTAAAACGTTTTGCTGACATTGGTGATCAGGTTTATTTTTGTGCTGTCGTTGGCTTGTTGCGCTTGTTGCAGATACAGGTGAGCGCTCTTGGCTGCGTAATACACATCGGGACTGAAAACCGTTTCTGTTGCCGACAACTGGGGAATCACGGTATTTTCAACTCCCGGATGTCCTTTGATGAGCGGTCCTTCGGGATTGGCAGAGTTGATTGAAAAAGTGGTAGGCAACTCGTTATAGTGTGTGGCATTCGCAAGCAGGTTCACCTGTGGCAGCCAGGCCGATAAATTAATGGCGTTGGTTTTTTTGGCAATGCTTATCTCCAGATTCGATTGCAACAAGCCCGGTTGATGTTCCATCGCATAAGCAATGCACTGATCCAGGGTGAGGTATGGAATTGTATCGGAGCTGTTCTTTTTCTGTGCAAGTAGGGACGAGGATAACCCGGTCATCAGAAAAATCAAGGCGAGTGTATACAGCGAAAAGGATATAGGCGTATGGTTACTCATAGACCACAAAGATACTGGAAGGCATTCAATAGTTGCGGGTATCAACTATCTGAAAAGCAATTTTTAACGCTTATAAGTAGCTGACAACCAGTCGCAAATCGAAAACAAATGCAGTTCTAATCACTTTCTCATGCTGTTGCGGGCATTTTAAAAAGAAGGAGAACAGATGCCGCGAAAACAGGAGATGCTTAAGTTCAATTTTTTTTAAAGGCTTCATTCAATTCAAATCTTGATTTTATAGACGAAGAAATGGAGTGAAAGATTATTCCTTTTCAGGGCTTCACAAACGCGGTTCCTGAGGGGAGTTGAAAGGGTCGGATGAAAATATTTTAGTAAATTTTTAATCAAAATTTAGGAATTTACCCTCAAATTTAATTCGCTTATAATTCACCTTTCATGAGTTTCTAATACCCTTCCGGTACTTTTGTTCTGCACAGGATAAGGCAATGAGCAGGATCAAAAAGATGGCACTTGCTGGCCGAAGGGCTACTTGAATAGTACCCCTGCACATATCAAAAAATTTGATGAAAAAATTTGGCTAACCCCTTGCGGGGCGGGCCTGCCACCCTTATGGGATCTGGTGTGGTCACCCCCTTGTCTGTCTGCAACGGTTTAGAATGAAAAAAGGGAAAGAAAGCAGATGAAAAAATTACTGGAAAAGATTATCGGATTTTCACTGCGCAACAGATACTTTATCTTGTTCATTTCTGCAGTACTTGTCATCGTGGGAACGATCACCTTCGCCCACATGCCTATAGAAGCCTTTCCGGATGTGACAAATACGGAAATCGATATCATTACCCAATGGCCGGGCCGTAGTGCAGAAGAAGTAGAAAAATTTGTGACGATACCTTTGGAGATCGCTCTGAATCCTGTGCAGCAAAAGGTAAGCCTGCGCTCTACGAGCATTTTCGGGCTTTCCTATGTGAAGCTGATATTTGATGACAATGTGATGGACCGGGAGGCCAGACAGCAGGTCATGAATCTCTTGCCCAATGCAGTGCTTCCGCCCAATATTCAACCTGCTGTACAACCGCCTATAGGTCCAACTGGAGAAATATACCGGTATACCATCCAAAGCACTTTTCGGGATGTGAGGGAGCTAAAAGCCATGCAGGACTGGGTCATCGACCGACAGTTGAGAAGTGTGCAGGGTATAGGAGATATCAACAGTTTTGGTGGCAAAACGAAAACGTATGAGATAAAGGTCAATCCGGAAAAACTAGCTAACCTGGGCCTTACCCCGCTTGATATTTTTACTGCCGTACAAAAAACCAATATCAATGTAGGCGGAGATATGATCATCCAGAACGATCAGGCCTTTGTCGTACGCGGTGTAGGCTTGCTGAACGATATAGAAGAGATCAAGAACATCATCGTGGAAAACAACAACGGTGTTCCGTTGCTGGTAAAAGATCTGGCACAGGTAGAAATTTCGAATGTGCCACGTCTGGGATGGGTAGCCAAAAGTGTGCGGGTTAAAGATAAAAATGGAAAAGCTTTAATAACCGATGAGCCGGATGTGGTGGAGGCAATCATCGTGATGCGTAAAGGAGAGAATTCTTCCGAAGTAGTCAAACACATTGAAGAAAAGATAGCTTACCTGAATGAATCGGTACTGCCGGCGGACACAAAAATCGTATCCTATTACGATCGGGCCGACCTGATTGGGTATGCTACACATACGGTGCTGCATAACCTCTGCGAAGGTATTTTACTGGTGACCCTCCTGGTTTCTTTGTTTATGTTCAACTGGAGGACCACCTTTATCGTGGCAGTGATCATTCCCATGGCATTGCTTTTCGCCTTTATCTGCCTGCATCTCATGCATATGAGTGCTAACCTGCTATCCCTGGGTGCAGTGGATTTCGGAATTATAATAGACGGAGCCGTGGTGATGGTTGAAGGGATGTTTGTTATACTCGATCACCAGGCACAAGAGGTGGGCATGGAGCGGTTTAACAAAATGGCCAAGCTGGGTCTTATCAGGAAGAACGGAGCCCAGTTGGGTAAAGCCATCTTTTTTGCAAAGCTGATTATTATCGCCGGTCTGCTGCCGATTTTCGCCTTTCAAAAAGTGGAAGGTAAAATGTTTTCTCCCCTGGCTTATACCCTTGGCTTTGCATTGTTGGGAGCATTGCTCACAACACTCACCCTGGTGCCTGTGCTCATCAGCCTGTTGCTGAAACGGAATGTACACGAGAAACACAATCCGGTGGTGCATGCGATTACCGGTTTTATGCTTTTTGGATTTGAGAAGGCATTCCGGAAGAAGGGGTTGGTGCTGTGGGGGGCTGTAGTGGTCATGGTTGTTGGTATCTGTTCTTTCAACTACCTGGGCTCTGAATTCCTCCCCGAGCTGAATGAAGGAAGCATCTGGCTAAGGGTGCAGGCACCGTACAGTATTTCCCTGAGTAAGTCGGTAGCCATTTCACGCCAGGCCAGGGCCCTGGTGATGCAGTTTCCTCAAGTAAAATATTGTGTATCCCAAACCGGCCGCCCTGACGACGGCACGGATGTAGCGGGATTTTATAACAATGAGTTTGATATCATTTTGAGTCCGGAAGAGGAATGGAATCCACGAATCAGCAAAGAAGAGCTGATCGATCAGATGAGTCGGCGCCTTTCTGTCATTCCCGGGGTGAACCTGAATTTTTCTCAGCCCATCATGGATAATGTGGAAGAGGCCGTGTCGGGTGTGAAAGGAAGTATTTGCGTGAAGGTTTACGGTGATTCCCTGAACTACATGGAAAGTAAGATAGCACAGGTCTTCGGCATCCTCAAGCAGGTGAAAGGCATTGACGATCTGGGCGTAATCTGCAACATCGGTCAACCGGAGTTTGACATCAACCTGGATCAGAAAAAAATGGCCCTTTATGGAGTGGCAACGGCTGATGCCAATGCGGTAGTGAGTATGGCCATTGGAGGAGTAGGGCCCGGGGGAATCCCCGCGAGCACCTTGTATGAAGGGATCAGAGCCTTTGATATTCGGGTGAGACTCCCCGAAGAATTCCGTAAAACGCCGGCGGAGATCGGTGAATTGCTCCTGCCAACGCAGAACGGAAGCCGCGTGCCTATCAAGGAAATTGCCACCATTACCCAAAAAACTGGCGCCTGTCTTATTTTCAGGGATGACAACAAACGCTATTCTGCACTTAAATTTTCCGTACGTGGCCGCGACATGGGAAGTACCATAGCCGAAGCTCAGGAGAAAGTGAATAAGGTGATGAAGCTTAAGCGAGGATACCAGATGGAATGGCAGGGTGATTTTGAAAATCAGCAACGGGCACAAACCCGCCTGGCATTGGTTGTGCCTGTGAGCCTCCTGCTCATTTTTATTTTGCTCTTTAGCATGTTCGGCAATATGCGGGATGCTCTGCTTGTATTTACGAATGTGCCTTTCGCCCTGGTTGGTGGTATCCTCGCCCTCCATCTCACCGGAACCAATTTCAGCATTTCCGCCGGCATCGGTTTTATCGCGCTTTTCGGAATATGCATCCAGGATGGGGTTTTACTTATTACAGTATTTAAGCAAAACCTGCAATTGGCCAGCAGGCAACCGAGACCTTTATATACTGCTATCCGGCTAGGTGTCAACTCCCGTATCCGGCCCGTTATGATGACTGCACTTATGGCGGCCATCGGTCTGCTGCCGGCTGCAGTTTCGCACGGAATCGGATCGGAAAGTTCCAGACCATTGGCTCGGGTGGTCATCGGAGGAATTCTTTGCGCAATGATTTTCTCCCTTTGGGTCTTTCCACTGATTTTCAACTGGGCCTACAAGAAGCGATTTGAAGGAAATAAATCATTCTATACGAACGATACGGAAACACCGGCCTGAAAACAGGTAGCGTTAAGTCAATACACCATGAAGATCCTGCTTGTTGAAAATAAAGTACGACTGTCTAAGCGCTTGAAAAAGGCCCTGGAAGGAGCAGGGTATTCCTGCCTGATTGCCGCTGATGGCCTGGCAGGCAGAAAGATACTGTCGAAAAGCCGAATGGATCTCGTACTAATTAGCAGCGAATTGCCTGGTTTGAAAGGAAGCGAGCTATGCAAAAATGCGAGAAGCCTTCAAGCAGATTTACCCATTATTATGCTGGTGCCGGCAAACCACAACGAGGCCTTGCTGGAGGCTTTTTATTCAGGTGCAGATGACAGTATCTGTGACCCGTTTAATTCGGGTGAAATGCTGGCCCGTATACAAGTATTGTTGAAACGCCAGGAACGGAGAAATAATCCAAGTAAAAAAATACTTTCCTGTGCCGACCTGGAAATGGATCTGGAAACGCGTCTGGTGAACCGTGGAGGAGCGATCATTGATCTCACCCCAAAAGAATTTTCGCTCCTTGAATACCTCCTTCGCAATCAGGGAAGGGTTTTGTCCCGGGAGGAAATTGCGCAACATGTATGGCATGCCATAGATAAGCATGCAAACGTTGTGGATGTGTACGTTGCCTTTTTGCGAAAAAAAATTGATAAGCCCTTTTCCACTAAGCTTATCCACACAAAGTATTGTGTAGGTTATATCTTCAAACAAGAAGACATGGAGCGTTAGGCCCATCCGGTCATCTGCCCTTTAATTCTTACCATCTACTCAACGAACCTTGCCATCCAATCAAAGGAGATTTAAGAGCTATTTTTTCGGGATAGCTTTGGCATTGATAAATTGACCAAACACACCGAAAACACATGAAAAAAATCCTTCAAACGCTTGTATTAGCGCTCTCCGCAGGAATCCTTCCGGCGCAAAACTATATCCAGAATGGCGATCTGGAAACAGGGCCGGGAGTAACCGCCCCATTGGAAATAACCTATGCTACCGGATGGACCATTACAACCTGTCCGACAACAAGTTACTCTGTAGCTGATCTGTTTGATGTAAGTTCTACCAATTGTCAGGTAGGTATTCCTGTAAATAAATGGGCTTACAATGTACCGGTAAGAGCTGCCGGTCACCGGTATCTTGGGCTTTCCGGAAGCTCAACAGGCATAGCAGCAACGCTTAGTGCGCTTCCTGCAACCTGTTACAACTATAATTTGCAGTTTTGGGTTAGGACTGTGGATGCTTTGTCTACCAATGTCCAGCCCAACCCTTGCCAGCCGAGTTATGCGGCCCCTTATTATACCAGTCGTGTGCAGGTGACTTTATATAATTCGAGTAACTGCAGTTCCTTGTTGGTGTACGACAGTCCCGATATTCAGCAAAGCGGCAGCTGGCAATCACTCGCTACCTCATTTACGCTTACCCCGGCCCAGGCCGCTGCAGGTTATAACCGCGTTCAATTCAAGATCGTCAGACCCAGAGGTGCCATACCAGCTCCTTATACAGAAGGTCAGATTTTGTTTATGGATGATTTCTCGCTTACCGGCAATACCGATCTGACCCCTGCAGTTACCGTCAACGGTGCACCTACTCTTTGCAGTGGTAATGCTATTACAGCAGTGGGCACATTTACTGGGACATCCACTCCTACCTATTACGACTGGGCAATAGCAGAATGCTATGCAAACGGAAGCTTGGTTACCGGAGGGTATGCTGCAGACAACTGGTACGCCGGGGTTCCAAGCGGAACCTATTCGTACCCGAATTCGGCGAGCCTGGCATGCGGGAAGTATTATAAAATACGTTTCATTACTGTAAACGGCTGTGTTATCTGGGCCGAGGCCGATCAGGTAATTTACCTGGCTTGTTCTCCTGCCCCAGTCATTACCGGCACCGCAACAGTATGTTCGAATGTGTCTGATCAGTTGTGTGTAAATTATGCACCGGCTAAATTTGTGTATGATCTGAGCTGGAGTCCTGTTTCGGCGGCGACTCAATGCATTACGGTAAACCCAACCACCACCACTACCTATTCGGTTACTGTTTTCGATGACCGGACAGGTTGTAAGAACACCGCTACTTATACCGTCAACGTGTTACCGAATGACCCTACGTTTCTGCCATCGGTTACCAACTTAAGCACTCAATATTACAACATGCAGTTTGCTCCTCATGACCTTGGCGCAGCCAGTCAGCCAGGCTTTGGGTACGAGTGGATCATCGATATCATGGACAATACGTTTACAAACGTGCTTCAAACATTCAACGGTGCGTACCCCTGCACCTGGAATTACCCTAACCCAACTATATTTATTGGGTTTGATGGTACTGCATCACCAATACAGGCGCCATGTACGTCAGGAGGACCAAATCCTGGCAGATTCCAATACGGTGTAAACTACCGTGTTACCCGGGCAACATGGAATAACAATTGTACGTGGAATCCGGTTTCGTTTAAGTTCAATTATTCAAAACCTCCTCTGGCGAATAAAGGAACAGGAACGTTTACGTTGGAAAGAACTTACGACACTCCGGACATCAGTCAGTCGGCTTTCTTTCAGAAGCCACAAATGGAATCACCTCAATTGAGTGTTTATCCAAACCCTGGAATCGGTATGTTCAAGGTGACACTTAAGAATGGAATGGATGGGATGCTGGAAGTATATGATGTCATGGGGAAAAGGATGAAGACACTGGCTGTTCAGTCGGGTGTATCCGAATACGATCTCGATTTGACAGAAATGCCCAAAGGCATGTACCTGATTAACCTGATATCAGAAGGTAAGCAATATCAGCAGAAATTGATTGTTCAATAAAATAGCAAATCGAGTTTAATTAAAAAGGCCCCTTCCATTTGGAAGGGGCCTTTTTAATATGGTTTGTGTGAGATTTAAGAAAGCGTCACCAAGAGTTTGTCAGTGGATCTTCTAACCTTTTTCAGTTTCGCCAGTGGATCAGTCTCTGTATCGCGATAACCCAGGGCCAGCAGTGCAACGCTGCGGAGGCCTTTTTCTTTCAGTTGCAAAAGAGCATCCAGCCCATCGGGATCAAAACCTTCCATTGGAGTGGCATCTACTTGTTCGTTAGCGGCTGCTATCAATGCAGTGCCAAGAGCGATATATGCCTGACGTCCGGTCCAACTGAGGACCTGCTCGGTTGTCTTGCCTTGCATGCTGCCCAGGATACGCATTTTGTATTCATTCAGGCTTTCTGCCGGGATGCCCCGCTCAGCAGCTACATTGTTCATGAAATCAGTTACCCGTTCTTCGGTTACGGAATTCCAGGCAGCAAACACCAGCACATGAGAACCTTCTGCCAGCTGAGGCTGATTATAAGCTACGGCTTGGATTTTCTTACGGAGTTCGGCACTTTCAATGACAAAAACAGTATAGGGCTGCAGGCCAAAAGAAGATGCCGAAAGCCGTGTGGCTTCCAGGATATGGTCGAGTTTCTCTTTCGAAACAGGTTTCCCATTCATTCGTTTGGTTGCGTAGCGCCAGTTTAAAAGTTCAATGAGGTTCATAAGAAATGAATTAGTAAGGTTTCGGTTTGTTGAACGGTAAATGCATCATGTGATTTACCGGGTCACAAAGATAAGGGTTTAAACGCTCCGCAGGGTAGTTAACTCTTATCCTGTTGGCCACCAAATTGTTATTAGTTTGTACCTTCATGAAAATTCCGCTTGCATGCAAAAGCCAAAAGAAACCATCTTTTATACCATTGATAAAGCCATACGCACCTACCGCCAGTTTGGTCAGCGTCAACTTAAGCAAGGAGGATACCCCATCACTGTAGATCAATGGCTCGTCATTACCCAGATACGCGACAATCCAGCTACCTCTCAACAAGAGTTGGCGAAAAAAGTATTTAAAGACAACGCTTCCATCACCCGTATCATTGAATTGCTCGTAAAAGCCGGATACCTCAAAAGAGCAACCGAAGCAAGGGACCGCAGGAGGGTGAAACTCATCCTCACCAAAGCAGGGGATAAACTCATAAAAGAGGTGGAGGATGTCGTTTCCGGATACCGGGCAGCAGCATTGAAAGGAATTTCAAAAAACAGCTTGGGTCTCCTCCAGCAAACACTTCAACAACTGATCGCTAATTGCGAGGAGCATTAAACTCCTTATTTCAGTAAAACCGACCTGCTTTTAGTAAACATTCAACTTTTCCAGGTGCGTGTTGAACGAAAAAGAAAAACACCTCCCTTTTTTCACTATTAAATTTATATCAACTTCTGGCTGGTTTTACCAGGAGCCGATAGTGGGTATGTACACTTTTAGCGTATGACCACTCAGGCAAGCGCCAGCATTAACCTAAAACATGAATCCTATGAAAACGAAACTAATTACCCTGCTTTCCGCCGGTTTACTTCTCGGCACTCACCTCCTCCACGCCCAGTTGTTTGACGGAGGAGTCATTGCCGGTGTTTCTGCCGGAAATGTAAAAATGTCGGATATGAATAACACGCTTATCAATACTGCCAATGGCAGTGGAATCGTTGGCTACGAAGCCGGCTTGTTTGCCAGACTTCATTTGTCGCCCTTTTACATCAAACCAATGGGCTTGATCCATTATGAAGCCGGTCAGGTGAATTTTAATTATAAAGACGGAAGTTCTCATTCCTCAAACTTCGACGATGGCAAACTGGAAGTACCCGTGTTGCTGGGTATTCACTTCCTGCATATTATTAATGTGGAAGCCGGTCCGGTTTATAATTGGGTATTTATGGCCAATACCAATGGAGACAATGAGTTGAAAGTAGAACCTTCCGGATTTGGATACCGGGTGGGAGCGAATGTGGAATTGTGGAGACTATTCCTTGGTATCAGTTATCAGGGGCTTGCAAATAAATCTTCCGGATCTTCAACTACTACATTCCAGGTGCCAAACGAATTGTTTTTCAACGTCGCAATAAATATTGGTAGGCATTGGAATCACGACCGTGATGAAAACCATTGATCAATTAGTGGCACAAGAAAAAAGGAGATTGGTTTTACCAATCTCCTTTTTTTGAATCCCGGAGAAACAATAATAACAATTCTTATTTGGGAGGAATGTTCAGCAAGCTATCACCCCTCCGCATGCGGTTGCTGCTGTCTGTTCGTGATTTTCCGTAGTTAAAATTGTTGTTGTAATTATTCGTATTGGGAGAATGTGGATTGTAATTACTGTTCGGCGGAATCCCATTATAACTGTTGTAGTTGCTGCCGGGTGTGTTTCCATTATAATTGTATTTGTTGCTCGGTGGATTCCCATTGGAGTTTCCTGGAGGGAATTTCGTGCTATCTGTTTGTGCCTGCGAGAGGGTGATGACACCTGTTAAGCAGAGAAGAATCAAAATAGTTTTCATTCTTGTAAGTTTTAATGAATATATAGGTTTAACACCCTGTTTCATGAAAGGTGTCACGAAGTAAGAGTGCTCATTTGGAAAAGAGTGCAGTGCTAGCCTTTTCAGTCTTCAGAAAAGTTCCATCGGTGGAGAATTGCAATAGTTGGTCTCCCGTTTCCACCTGATAAGTAATTACTCCTCCTCCTGCATGTGTTACTTTATACATTTCTTTAAGATTCTCGGCACCATAATTGGCCGTGAGATAAGTAAGTGTTGCAGCAGGTAGGTCATTGCGGGTGATCTGTGCCCTGGTTTCCACCCATTCTCCCGCCGGATTTATGACCATGTACATATTTTTATTATTTAATTCGAACTGAGCGGAGAAGTTACCATTATACTTACTCCAGACGGAGGGTTGGCTGTTGGGGTAGATATCTGTAAACGTAGCCTTTACATTGCCCGGAATGCTGGAGGGTTTGAGATTTTGTCCGGACATATACACCCCCGAACAAATAAAGATCCAGATCAAAAGTGTCTTTTTCATGGGTTTTGTTTTAAAATGTGTTCATTGCAGGAGATGCATGGTCCCAGGAACAGAAAGGGTACAAAGGAGCGAGGTGCTCCCGCTCCTTTGTATGTTAGTGCAGGCTTGTCTCCTGAATATGGTCTCCCTGATTGGATGATCAGGTGCCGGATGGTTATTGGACTGAAAAGTTCAACCATTAAGCCATTTTTACAATGGACGACGGATTTGCAATTGGTAAGAATATTTTCAGTTTTGCAGCAACTGCATCTCTGCCTCATTGCATGCATGATCATGAATCCATCTGGCAATTTCTGAGAAGTGAGCATCGGTGTTCTTTTCCTCAAAGAGTGTCTTGTCCAGTATGTCAGCTATTTTGTGATAACCGAGCACATCAGCAATTTCATACAAGCAACCGTATACACAGATTTCGAAATGCTCTATTTTTTGCGCTGCCACAATCGCTGCTGCGTCTTTTACAGGACCCTCTTCGAATTTCTGAACCAGTTTTTTCCCTTCCTGAATCAGGACTTCCATTACCAAGCATTTTGTTTCTTCCCGGTCAATCCGCATACGGTTAAATATATTTTCGAGTCGCTCGATATGGCGTTCGGTTTGCTGCTGATGATGCATAAACGCTTTTTTAAGTTCTTCGTTCGATACCAGTTTGGCCATTTCCGGCAGTGCTTTCAGTAATTGTTTTTCAACGTTATAAATTCCTTTTAATTCCAACTCAAAGAGCATTAGCAGAGAGTTAGGGTCGGCTGTTTCCGGTTCGGCTTCCAGGGTTTGTCCGTCATGCTTTACCGAGTTGAATCGGGAGGCTCTGGTTTTTACTCTGTTCCCTTTGTGCATCCCTTCCGGTGTCTTAACGGCAACGCTCCTGGCGTTTTTGGCAGTTCCCTTCGTTTTGTTTTCCATGGTTTTCCTTTTAAATGATTACTAATTAATGATTTAAATGAGCAGGTTGTAAATCCAACCTGCTCATTTAAAATTCAGTTAACGCAGGAGTGTTTATTCTTCGTTTTCGAAACGATCTTCCGATTCGAATTCAAAATCCTGTTCTTCACTGCGGTAGTCGTTGTCTTCGTCGTAAGCGGAATTACGGCCATCAGAAAAACTGCGTCCATATCTGCCTCTGTAATCACGGTCCTGATCACGGTCTTCAAATCTGCTGCCTCTGCCTTCATTGCCGTTACGACCGTATCGGGAATTGTAATCGGTATCCCAATTGGACTGCTGGTAACGGGAATCCCCATATCCTCCGCCATACCGGTTGCCGTTTCCATAATTGGAATAACCGTTGCTGCTGCCATAACCAGTGCTACCATATCCTCCGCTTCTGCCTTGGCGGCCTTCCTGGCGACCATAATAATAAGGACTGCGTGAAGAACCAAAGTCGTCGTAATCAAAACGGCCATTTTCAAAACGGCCCTGGCCCTGATGGCTGGTATACCGGCCTTGAGAGTCCCTGTCATGGTCGTCCCGTCCGCGGGAATAACGGCCTTCCTGTTGACGACCGGGATGATTGTAACTTCCTGACCGGCCATTACGATGATCGGTGTAGCGTCCGTAAGAATCCCTTTCTCTTTGAGGGGAATTCCTTCTTTGTGATTTTGTGTTGTTCATGATATTTATTTTTAATTGAAATTGATTAATTGAACCATACTGAAAGCAAACTTGTATCAATCCACCTTGGTATCAAGGGCTGCACTGTGGTGGATCAGTTTATGATCTTTATTGCATCGTTCCTGACAATTGATAGCATGTTCCAGATGCGTGCGAAGAACAGGAAGTGTGTTTTGAGTCCAGGTTAGGATATCGGCGTCTTTCCCTTCACGGGATTCTTTTTCGAAGCTCGAAATAGCTTCTTTGTGACCTTTAACCATTTGCTCGCAAAATTCTGTGTCAAAATCTTTTCCGTGTTTATCGTTCAGTTTTTTATAAGCAGCCTGTACATCCTCCGTGGAGGAGTCTGGAATGGAAATCACTTTTTTAGAAGCCAAGGCTTTCAATTCGGCAAGGGAAGCACGGTGTTCTTTTTCCATCATCTTACCCAACTCTTTTACATCGGAAGAAGTTCCCTTTTGTTGAGCCAGCTGCCCGAGCTGAATTTCTGTAAGGTTGGTGATGGCCGCTTCTACCATGAAGTGTGCGTCCTTTTCGGAATCATTCGATTCAAACTTTGCCTTATTATGTTCCTCTGAAATGTCTTTCGAATCTTTCTCCTCTGTTTTGCGATTCTCATTACAGGATGTCGTCAGAAGCGAGCAGGCAAGCAGAAGACCTGTAAGGCGCTGCAGCATTTGGGAATCAGTTCTTTTTTTCATAAGTACTTTGTATTTGGGTTTGCCAGTTGCTAAATGATAGCTGATAATTACAGCATGAAATTAGACAGGCTTTCTAGGGACTAAGAGATTATTTCGATGGAAGCAGTACCAAGCTCGGCGGAATTAAACAGTTCGGGTTTGGGAAGCAAGAAATGAAAGAAGGTTCAAGTGTTTTAAAAGAAACGCTGCACATACATTGTATGAAGGAAAGCAACCCTTGAACGAAATCCAAAAGATATGTAAACTAATCAAGTCGCTTATCCTGTTACCCGATAATTGATGCAAAGCGACTGGAATGAAGACTTTTTTTGTAAGTACTGAAAGCCTTGTACAGTAAGGGATGTAGCAACTGGATAAGGCTTCCCGAATGGCAATATGTGATTGAGGTTGATCGGGTAAAATCAAAAAGATATGTAAAAATGCATAAATGAAGTCCAACCTAAGAAACACTTTGTTTAAGTGATTTATCGCATGTTTGATCGAAATTAAAACAGCTGGAGGAGAATCGGGGTGTAATTTTATCGCGTTCAATACGATGTATGTGAAGTTCAGAAGGTGAAAGTATAAACGAACCAAAACTTAAAAATCATGAGCAAAAACGAAAGGGATCAGAAGTTGCAAGGCAATCAGACTGGTCAGGAAAACAGGCACAGCAAATCGGGACCGACTGCTGAGGCTACACAAAAAGACCTGAATAAAAACAATGAAGGGAAACCCGGCGAAGAAAAACGGAAGGAAAACAAACCGGCCGGTAGTCCGGGAGAAAAGTACACTGGCGCATATCCCCCAAAACGTAAGGAAGAGAATGACGAGGATGCTGATGAAAGGGATGACGAAGATTATGACAGGGAAAATGACCCGGACCGAAAATACAAGGAACCTGTGGCTGACAAACGAAAAGCAACAGAACACGGCTACGAGCCTAACAAAGAGCAAAAAAAGGAAGTCAAAGCGGATACGCATAGAGGACGGTGAAACAGCAAAAGCAGGTGGATTGGTAAAGAATCCACCTGCTTTACTTTTTACGCAGTTCGGTTATATATTGTTTAATTCCACCCAAAAACACACTATTATGAACAAAATTAAATGTGCCATCGTCCTGGTTGCGATGCTAAACGTCGTGGCATTTTCCGGTTTTGCCACCAACAGATACGGAAAATTCGATTTTAAATCGGAAGGTTTTATTTTCAGTAATATTTTGACTTTTAATAAGTTTAGCAAGCAAGTGGATACCGCTTCTGACTATCAGCGTTACAAAAAAGAGGAAGAAGTCAAAATCCGAAACAATGAAAAAACAATTGCCGATTTGAGGGCTGACCTGGCAAAGGATAACCAGGCAAACAGGGATAAATACAACCAGCGAATCAGCAAATTAGAACAAAAGAACAATGAGCTTAAAAAGAAAATTGAAGAGTATAAGGAAGATAAAAATGATAGCCCCAGGTGGAATTCCTTCAAAAAAGATTTTGGAAAAAGCATGGACGAACTTGGCCAATCCATGAAAGACCTGGTTAAAGATTACAAGAAGAAATAGCAATAGGCTTTTTCTGAATGGAATTGGTTGGGACAACCACAAAAAATGGGACCAATGAATTTGTTTGGAATTGGGAACACCCAATTTGCCTGGTATATTGTTTCTTAAATGGTTTAAACCCAAGTTAACAAAAGAAGGAGGTTGATTATGAACTGTATGATAATTGATGATGAGGAAATGTCTGCAAATATGCTCAAGCGCTTAGTGAATCAGGTTGGTTCACTACGGCTGAAAGAAATTTGCAGTTGTCCAATGGAGGCTTTAAAGTTTCTGAAAAAGGAAGTGATAGACCTCTTATTTTTGGATATTGAAATGCCTATCATGAACGGGCTCGAATTAATCAGAAGCCTGGATAAACCCCCGCTTGTAATCCTGACAACATCTCATCCCAAATATGCCGTCGATGCTTTTGAGCACGATGCGATAGATTACCTCATGAAGCCAATTGAATTGCATCATGTTCACAGGGCTATTGAAAAAGCAAAAATATTCTACTGGCAATTTCACCACAAAGACGGAAATTTTAATCACGATTTTCTCTTTCTAAGAAAAAAATCGCTGTTAAATAAGGTTTCTTTAACTGATATTCAATGGATTGAAGCTATGGGAGATTATGTTCGGATTCAAACACCCAGCACAACTTATATTCAGCATACTACCCTGAAAATGCTGGAACAAAAGTTACCCCCTAATCGCTTTGTCCGTATCCACCGCTCTTTTATTGTTCAGTTGGATCATATCCGGACAATCGATGATAATGTTATCGCTATTGGAAACAAGCTCATTCCGGTTGGTAACCTCTACAAGAATGAATTTTTAAGACATCTCAACTTTTTATAGCCAGATGGATGCCATTCTTTCCGGTTGTTAAGGGGCAATGATCCTATCTGGAAAGTTGAATAAAAGGGATTTCGAAATAATTGTCGAACGGTAAGGAAAACAGCACTAATTTTGAGCTGCCGAAATTTCAACGGCAGTGGAGCAAACTGTTCCGGTATATCACCAATTGTTTTATTCATCATGATTGCCACCCCATCCACGACAGAAAAGCGCGTGACGCCCAATCCTCCTCTCGCTAATATCCCTCAGGTTGAATTGAAAAGAGTAGTGATAGTGGGAGGTGGGTTTGGAGGATTAAAGTTGGCAAGGTCGTTGGCCGGAAAGGAATTTCAGGTGGTGTTGCTTGACAAGGTGAATTACCATCAGTTTCAACCACTTTTTTATCAGGTAGCGACCGCAGGACTGGAACCCAGTTCGATTTCTTTTCCATTCCGGAAAGTATTCCAGCGGACACCTAACATGGCTGTGCGTATGGCTGAACTGAAATCGATTGATGCGGTTAATAGCACTATTCAAACAGACCTCGGTGAGATTGCTTATGATTACCTTATCCTGGCCACGGGGGCCGACACGAATTATTTTGGGAATAAAAATATCCAGGAATTTGCGCTCCCAATGAAATCGATTACCGAAGCACTGGCTATACGCAATCGTATACTGGATAATTATGAAAAAGCCCTCAACACACGCGACGAGTCGGAAAGACAAACATTGATGAATATCGTGGTGGTAGGTGGTGGCCCGACCGGAGTAGAAGTTTCGGGAACACTGGCCGAAATGAAAAAAGGTGTGTTGCCCAAAGATTATCCTGAACTTGATTTCAAGCCCATGAAGATCTACCTGATAGAAGCTTCCGGTAAGCTCCTCAATGGGATGTCGGAACAAGCTTCTGCCAGCAGCCGTAAATACCTGGAGCGGTTGGGAGTTACTGTTATGACAGGAGCGAGTGTCACGGACTATGACGGACAAACCGTTACACTTGGTGGTGGAGCTGCCCCTCTTCATGCTGCCACCTTAGTCTGGGCTGCAGGAGTTACTGGCATTAAGCTCGATGGACTGCCACAGGAATGCTTTGTTCGCGGAAACAGAATTCAGGTGGATCGGACCAATCGGGTAAACGGATTGGAAAACGTTTATGCATTGGGAGATATTGCTTATATGACTGAAGAGTCATATCCCAATGGCCATCCTCAGGTGGCACAGGTAGCCATACAACAAGCGGCCAATCTCGCCCGAAATTTGAAACGCATCGATCTAAAGCAGGATACTGTACCATTCTCTTATAAAAATCTGGGTTCCATGGCAACTATCGGACGTAACAAAGCGGTAGCTGATTTGCCTCACCTGAAATTTCACGGATTTGTAGCATGGCTCTTCTGGATGTTTGTGCATCTGATGTCTATCGTGGGGATTAAAAACAAACTGGTCACCTTCATCAATTGGGCGTGGAACTATTTTACATCTGATCAATCTCTTCGCCTCATTATTCGTCCGGAACAAAAGAAAGCAACAAAATAAGAGTATTAACACTTTTAAGCAACTACTCATTGCTTGAGAGGTCATCCTAATATTCGTAGCTTTGCAATAGATTGACGGACACCCCGGTTTCTTATCTCCGGCAACCTTAACAGACACACCTTGAATATACAAGACATCCTCACCCGGCTGGAAATTTCGGCTTTGAATGATATGCAGCAAGCGGCACTCGCCGCTTTGGAAAAAGAAGGAGATCTCGTGCTGCTTTCTCCAACCGGGTCTGGCAAGACACTCGGCTTTCTGATACCCTTATTCCAACAGCTTAAAGCAGACAAGCCTGGGGTACAGGCGCTTGTCTTGGTCCCGTCCCGAGAGCTGGCATTGCAAATTGAAAAAGTATTCCGCCTAATGGGAACCGGTTTTAAAGTAAGCTGCTGCTATGGGGGGCATTCTACACGCACAGAAAAAAATAATTTGATGCAGTCACCGGCTTTGCTTATCGGTACTCCCGGAAGAATCTCTCATCACCTGCGTCTGAAAAGCTTTGACCCGCTGACTGTCAAAACCCTCGTATTAGATGAGTTTGACAAATCACTGGAAATGGGCTTTCAAACCGAAATGAGTGCTATTGTGGGGGAGTTGAAACAGGTAAGTACACACATCTTAACTTCCGCAACTGAACTGAAAGAAATCCCCTCCTTTGTTAAACTCAAAAACCCGGTTAAACTCAACTTCCTGGTATCTACTCCCATTGCAGGACTGGAAGTGAAAGTGATAAAAGCAGGAGGAAAAGATAAGCTGGATGCCCTCTTCTCCTTATTATGTAAGTTAGGGAATGAGCCGAGTCTGGTGTTTTGCAACCACAGGGAAGCGGTAGACCGGATCAGTGCGCTCTTGCTTGAAAAAAAGATCACGCACGACGTGTTTCACGGCGGCATGGAGCAGGATGAGCGGGAACGGGCCCTTATCAAATTCCGCAACGGAACACATCACCTGTTAATCACCACGGATCTGGCATCACGGGGACTGGATATTCCGGCCATCAAAAATGTGATTCACTACCAACTGCCGGCGAGCGAAACCATATTTACCCACCGCAACGGACGCACTGCCCGTATGCATGCGGACGGTACCTCCTGGCTCATACTGAGTGAAGGAGAATATCTGCCAAAGTATATCGAAGGCAAGGCAGAAACTGAAACCCTGGCTCCCTCTGTGAAACTTCCCGCAACATCCGACTGGGCCACGCTCTACTTAAATGCCGGAAAAAAGGAAAAAATCAGCAAAGGAGACATCGTAGGTTTCCTTCTCCAAAAAGGAGGGTTAGAAAAAGACGAACTGGGTCTGATTGAAGTGCAGGACCATTGTGCTTTTGCAGCAGTCAAAAGAAATAAAGCTACTAAAATGCTGGACTTACTCCGTGGCGAAAAACTCAAGAACAAATCCGTAAAGGTGAGCCTGAGCGAGTGAAACAGTTAAGCTTCATGACACCAAACGCTTCCTTCTGTTTCTGGCGAGTTGTTCATCCAGTGAACGGACTCCCGGACCCACAATTAACAGAAAGAGGGAAGTGAGTATTTGCGCATAGTCCGACCGTATTTCATGCAAGACTGCCCATATACCTGATTGAGGAGGCGATGGTGGCAGTGGTAAAGGGGAAGTACCCAAATACAACGCCACTTTAGTTGTTAAAACAGCTACAAGCATCTGCAAAATGAAATAAAGTGAGGTGATCCGTGTAAGGAGCCCGAAAAGAAGGAAAAGTCCGCCTATAATTTCCATCGTTGCTACAAAGTGAGCGAGCAGAGCCGGATCGGGGAAACCGAGTTTGGTGAAACGCCCTACCCCTTGATTCGGGTAGACAAATTTGAGAATCCCTTCCCACAGAAACACTCCTCCTGCCATTAGTCGGGGAATGACCAGTGCTTCTGCGCCATTGGTTGGAGGATGGAGGAGCCAGTTGAGTTGCTTTTTCATGGTTGTTTTTTTTTGTAAAGATTGCCCTTGTCATTTAATAATCCTGTTAATGATTTGTAAATACTTCTTATCGAATCCTTAAGACAAATTAAGGCCCAGGGCGAATAAGTATATTTGAGGTATGAACAGACAGAGTATACGGTTACTCATCTTGCTGGCTGCGAGCTGTATTATTGGCATTACGGTCACTCAGATCTATTGGGTGAAAAAAGCATTCGACATAAAGGAGACCCAGTTCAACGTGAATGTAAATTTGGGATTGAAGATTGTTGCAGACTCCATCGTGCGAATCAATCATGCGCCCGCAGATACGCTGAGCCCTGTGAATCAGTTGTCATCCAATTATTTTGTCGTGAATTTCCAGCATCCCGTTGCTCCATCCGTACTGGAACGGCTTGTAAAAAATGAGTTTACTAAAAGGGGACTTGTATTTAATTTTGGAATCGTTATTTTTCAGGAAGATAAGCTCGTATATGGCAAGTGTGTGGTGATGGACAATAATCGTATTGATACCACCAGTACGCGTTTGCATAATTTGCCCGATTGGACTGGAAAGCGCCTCTATTTCGGAATATATTTTCCTAACAAAAACACCGAATTGGCCGGACAAATGGGGATATGGACCTTCTCAAGTGCCGTCTTGTTGGTGGTGGTAGTGTTTTTTGCGTATACATTGTATGTAATTCTGAAGCAAAGACGTTTGTCCGAAATACAGCGTGATTTTGTGAATAATATGACACATGAATTTCAAACGCCAATTTCCTCCATTCTGCTTTCCTCCCAGGTATTGCAGGAGGCCGGTATTGCTTCCGACCCATCCCGTCTGAAAAAGTATGCCGAAATCATTCAAGGAGAAATTAGCAAGCTCAGAAACCAGGTTGAACGGGTACTTGAAATGTCGGGGATGGAAGGCACGTCTGTTAATCTGACCAAAGAACAGGTAGACATGCACGAGATTATCAAAGCAGTGAAAGAGAAAGCCCTTCTGACTTTCCGGTTACTGGAACCGGCAATTTCACTGGATCTGCAAGCTCATGTTTCGGAATTGCAGGCTGACCCTATTCATCTCGAAAACATCCTTTACAACCTGGTTGAGAACGCAATCAAATATTCTAAAGAAAAGGTGTGTGTCACCATTAAGACCGCAAATGAGCGAAACGGAATAATTGTCCGTGTAGCTGACACAGGAATAGGAATCCATTCAGACCATCAGAAGAAAATATTTACTAAATTTTACAGGGTTTCACAAGGCAACCGGCACGATGTAAAAGGGTTTGGTTTGGGGCTGAGCTATGTACAAGCATTTACAAGGGCGCATCAAGGAATGATTGATGTATACAGTGAGCCCGGTCGGGGAAGTGAGTTCGTCTTATTTTTACCATACATGGTAACCAATGAAAACTAAACTATTAGTCGTTGAAGATGATGCTGCTCTCGGGTTTATAATCAAAGACAACCTGGAACTCAAAGGGTGGGAGGTCGACCTTCATGCGGATGGGGAGAGTGCATGGAAAGCATTCCGGGAGCAATCTTATGCGGTTTGCCTGCTCGATATTATGCTTCCTAAAAAAGATGGATTTGCACTGATTGAAAACATCCGAAAAGTAAACCGACAAGTGCCCGTGCTATTTCTGACTGCACGTGCAGGTCAGAAAGATAAACTGGAAGCATTCAAACGCGGAGCGGATGATTACATCACAAAGCCATTTTCGATGGAGGAATTATTTTTTCGGATAGGGGTGTTTTTGAGGCGCAGCGAAGTTCCGGTGTCGGTGTCAGACAAGATTCAGCTGGGCTCCTATCTGTTTGATGTTTCCAATCTCCTTTTGCAGGGCAAAGGTGAGGCCATTCGTCTTACACAGAAAGAAGTGGATTTATTAAAACTGTTTGCAGCAAACCGGGAGCAACTTCTGAAGCGGGAAGATATCTTGAAGGCAGTCTGGGGGGATGACGACTATTTTCTGGGAAGGAGTCTGGATGTATTTGTGTCCAAGCTTAGAAAATACTTGAAGGAAGATGAGCGCCTGGAGATACTGAATCAGTTTGGGGTAGGATTTCGTTTTACAGAGAAAGCCAGGTGATGTTTTAAATCCTACCTTTGCAATACCAAAATTATCCACTACCATGGTCCACATCACAAGAAATGAAACAGAAACGATTTTTGAAATCAAAGGTCTCCATAAATTGTGGGCATTTAAAAATGAGATCCGAATTCCTAATGAGCATATCATAAAGGCTTATCAGGATGAGAAACAGTTGCAGGACTGGTATGCCCTCAAACTGATCGGAACCAATATGCCTTACGTTCTCAACGCAGGCACATTTTATCATCACGGAGGAATCATTTTCATGGATGTGGCCCACAAGCAAAATGCGGTGATCATCGACCTGAAAGACGAGAAATATACGCAACTCATTATAGAAGTGGCTGATCCAAAGGAGGCAATTCAATTGCTTCAGAAATAACTGTCTTCCAATACTCCTGAGTAACTACAAGTCAGGGCATCTCTTTTTTACTGCGGGAAAAAAATGGATAGAGTAGGGTAATTCCTGCAATACCACCTGCAGCAATGCTGTAAGCCGGGAGAAGAGACAAACGAAAACAAAAAAACAGGATGCAAAATAAGAGCACATAAGCTACCAGCAATGTGGACACAAGTACCTGGATATAAATGTTTTTCTTTTTTAGCTGTAGTACATTCATGGGATTGCGAAGTAGTTGAACAAATACAAGCAATAAAATGAATAACACTGAACCGGCCGTTATCCCAAGGAGGACAGCATGATTCTCACTTTGCTTAAGCAAGGTCCTCAAAAGGGGGGAATTGATTTTAGCAGAAGAATCGATACTTGCCGGTTGACCCGCGAATTTTGTTTTCAAGAGCTCCCATAGCTCCGTGCTTCCATTATCATAACCGAGCGCCCAAATGCCTACTCCTCCCAGTTTATGATCAAGAATGTAATCGTATTTTCGCCCGAGGGAATATGAATCGTCCAGCCAGAACTGGCGATAAGGTATGGAGTCGCTTTTTTCCTTGACTTCGAAACTGTAATAACTGGCGCGCAAAGAAGTATCGCGGATGAAACTTCCCAGCATAGACTGCGATGCTGCGTATGAATACGTGCGATAGCCGACAAACCGGGTAATTTTTGATAACGCGGTCATGCTTGTCGTTTCCCAGATTGCACCATAATAAGGTACTGCCAGGAGCAGGTTCAAGGATGGTATATGCTGCTGTAGATAATAATCAACGGAAGCACTTACGCTTGCACTAATCCATGGAGGATGGATGGTGAGGGGGGCAATAGGAGAGGCATATTCACTCGTCCCGCCCTGATAATCGTATCCCATTAGAATAAACAGGTCCACACTCCCAGCCAGAGTCAGACAATCAAACGCTTTGTGGTAGTCAATGGCAGGAAGAGTCATTGTGAGTTGAAGGCCTTTCAAAGCAAGTTGACTTTTTAGTGCAGCAGCAAAATGAGCAAATTTGGGTGCATACCCGGAAGATATGTCTTCAAAGTCAATACATACTCCATCTCCATTTCGTTTGATTATTTCGCTGACGATATTTTCAATTAGATTGGATTGAGCGGATACGTTATTTAATAAGGTGTCAATTGATTTTCCGTAACAGAAGATTGTGAGCAATATTTTGCAGGTCGGATTCTCCTTTTTAGCATATTCCACCAGGTGTGTGGTATCCCAGCCCCGTAAGGTGGTAAAAGCCCCAGATGAAGGATTGAATTCGGCTCCGAAATATGCAACATGTGTGAGAAGACTGAAATTATAGCTTTCATAAGCATCTCCCATCCAGTAGGTATGGAAGCCAAATACATTCAACCCTTTTGAAAGGAGATGAGTCCCGGGGTAGCGGAGCTTGCTGCGGAGGCGGGGAAACAGCAGGCTGTCGTATTTGCCAGGTATAAAATGATGGAGCCCGTTATATTTTTCGAAAAGGGTATTGATTTCATTTCCGATAAATTCCGAAGCAGGAGCCATTTTGGGCTGTTGAGCAGTTGCCGGGAACCAAGTTCCAAGGAATAGCATATAAAAAACACATCTCTTTAAAGCTATTTTCATATAAAAGCGACTACTTTATAATAAGATCCAGGATTAATAGGGGTTAAATGTTTTCAACAAAAATAACATATTGTTGTAATTTGTATACATTTACCGCATTCATCTAAAAAAACTTCTTTTATGGAAAAACAAAATCCATTCCAAACCTCCCTTGAAGATACATTGGCTACTATCAAAGTAGGTCTTGTTTCTCAGCAGGATACAACGACTACTGCATTTGAAAATGCAGAAACTTACAGGAAATCTGTTATAAAAGATCTTGACGAGGCAAAAAAGAACGTTGAAAGGACGCAATCTACTTTGGCGTACATGAAAACACTTAATGCGCTTGCGGCTAATACCGGTCTTATCGGAAAGAATACACTCGTTCTGGCCACCAACACAGCTACAGATGCTACAGCAGTGACACAAAATATTGCCAAGGCCGCTAAAAGCATAGAGGCAGCCTCCCAATCTATCGCACAGCTTTATTCAGATGCCGCTTCGATGCAGGCGAAAGCAAGCTCAGAAGATCATAAAACGGAAATTTCAAAGCTTGCCGATGATGCTCATGCGAAAGCAAAAGAAGCCGCCATTGCATCAGAACACGCCACCATAATTTCGTTAAATACAACTATCGCAGCAGCAAAATCCAATGCTAGTTCGGTGTTGACCGTTGTAACGGGATTAAACACAGATATCCAAAGCTTACTTTCTGCAGTTAACAATACGACGCAGACAGCTGTGGCCGTGGCTTCCAAGGCCGAGGCCGATTTTACTACAGCAGTGGTGAATGAAAAGAGTTCAGAGTTGCTGGTGATGACAACAGCTGTTAATCTGGAAAGTGCTGAGGAATCGAACGGGGAAGATAAGCTGAGAGTGGGTTTGATAGGGTTGAAGCAAGAGTTGAAAGAGTTTCAGGACGGGGATAATGTGAAAGAAGCCAGGGAAGTAAAAAGAGAAATTAAGAAAGCAACACCTAAAACCAAGTAACCCATGGGATACACGGAAAGCAAAAATAAAACAATCCTGCACCTGCAACATGAAGTGAATGTTGCTACCAAAGAACAATCCAAAGCCGAAACGGATGCTACGGCCAAAGCAGCCACGCTGAGTGCGCGAACCGCTATCCATGCGCAAGACGAGCAGGATACCACTACAGCAAAAGCCAATGTTAAATTGGTCGAGAAGGTTTCGTCGAGTGCCTCTTCTTCAGAAACAGTCATCGGGATGGCGAGTGAAACAACGGAACACCTTCATAGCTCGGCTACTGAGATGGTGAAGGTTGCCTATGAAACAGCCCTTAAAACAGTACATGCTGCTACAACGCTTGCTGGATTGTCCAATCATATTGAAAAGACAAAAACCAAAAACAAGCTGATTTCCGATTTGTTGGTGGCTGATGCTAAAAAGGCGGCAGCGGATGCTACCAAAGCCGTTGCGGATGCCATTACCGCCCTCAATGATTCGATTGTTGCAGCAACCTCCGTAGTGCATCTGGTTAAATCTTTGGCTGTTACCAAAGAGCAGATCGAGACCATCCAGTCAATCATTCAGGAAAAGAAAGATGGCTTGAAAGCAATGCTTGATGATTTATACGCCAAAACGCATAAAAAGACTGAGCAGGCGCATGAAGAAAAGAGTAAGGCGGAAGAAGCCTCTTCCGAGGCCAATAAAAAGCTTGCCAGGGAATCTGCACGGCATGCATCATTGACGGCGGCCTTGGCTGCTGCGAATGCAGCCGTATCCCAATAGACGAAATGCTTTTTTTGTAATTTGGTTAACCACCCGAAAGTGAACCCGTCTTCCAGATGTAAAGACGGGTTTGCTTTTTTAAATATGGATCTCTTTGACAAAGTGCTCATGAAGAAGCAAATACCGGCAAGAAAATCGGGAACAGGAACCGAAAAAGTCGTTTCCAGGAAGGCGAAAATAGCAACCAGGTCTGAAGCCTCACCTGTTGGGGGTGTAAACTTTCATGTGCAACAGAAAAAAAAAGAGAATGACCCTATTCAGGGCAAAGCTGAGGAATTGCTGAAAAAAGCGCAAGTCTCTGTAAGGCAGCATAAAAAAGATAAAAATGAACCTGTGCTGCAAGGGAAATTTGAAGGTACCTACGGAGCCATTCTCACCAAACTTACCCCTGCCAATCTGGGCCTGCATGCTAGTCTTTACAGTACGTTGTGGGATCCTTTGTGTGAAAGTGAGACGGTACTTAAAGTAGAACATGGATCTGGTGCATACGAACAAGCTACTCACACAATGACCCTCCCGGAAGGCTTACTGATGGATTTGTTCAATCATGTTACGAAGAAAAAAGAATTGGCCCCCGATGTGCTCGTTTCCCATGTGGCTACATTGTCACACGAATTGTCTCATGCAAAAGATCATATTGTTAAGGGGAGAGAGGTAAGACCTAAATCGGCCGGAGCCGATAAACATACCGAAGATGTGTTGGATACTGAATTGAGAGCCTGGGCACATGAAGCTATCATTGCCTTCCAGGCAGGTATTGTTATAAAAGGGATGGATGCTGAAAAGAAAAAATTAGTGGACGGATGGTTGGGGATTGAGAAAGATAACCTGCAAAATGTGCAGGAGAGTAAGGCCGGTAACGAAGTGGTGGCTCGACTATTTCGTTACATCTCCAGAGGAATTTCGGCCGGCGACGCCAGTGAAACGATTGCCTGGGCTAAGGAGCATGCGGACTGGATTTGGGGAAAGGTATCGGGATTGAAAGTGCAGTTGGAGGCCAAGTTGACCGTAAAACCAGTGAGAGTAAGCGAGCATAAAGAATAATTCATTCATTTTTCGAATAATTCTCCATGGCCAAAAATCCTATCAAAAGCAAAGATGCGACTCATATACCTGGTGAGGAAAAGAAACCGGTGCAAGGAAAATCCATGAGGCCTCCTTCTTCTGGAGTGGAGTTTACTGTCCAGAAGAAGGAAAATAAAACCGGTATGCCTGATCAACTGAAGGCAGGATTGGAAGGTCTATCCGGGACTAACCTGTCGGATGTACGGGTACATTACAACTCACCCAAGCCTGCTCAGTTAAATGCCCATGCATATGCACAAGGCAGTGAAATTCATATGGCACCCGGTCAGGAGAAGCATTTGCCTCATGAAGGCTGGCATGCGGTGCAGCAAAAGCAGGGAAGAGTTAAGCCAACCAAACAATTGAAAGCAAGCACCCCGGTAAATGACGATCCCGGCCTTGAAAAAGAAGCCGATGAAATGGGCGCCCGGGCACTGGCACAGCAAAAGGGAGTATAGTGAAAAGGGCGTACCGTACCACGTGTCGGTTTTACTTTGAAAGAATGCTTTGAGCCGAAGAATGCAATAATCGGTATACGTATTGACCTGAAATTCCCAATACCACAAAGAACAGGAAGGCTAATCGTTCCGAATGGTATAATTCCCGGACGAGTTCCGAGTAAAGCGCTTTATTGGGTAGGGCATGAGAAAATAAATACCAGGCGATGGCTCCCCAAAGAGAACCTAATATCAGATAAACAAACAATAGAAAAAACTCTTTGGTCAGAAAGGCCAGCAGCTGCATAATCCAATCCTTTATTTTCGCAAGGATGGCAATCAGAATTTGAAACAGATCCAGCATTGAAGCGGGCAATTTACTTTAAATTATTGAAAATGACGGATTATTTAACCCAATGATATTCGCAAACAAAAATGTTAAAGGAGAGGAGCATTATATGAAACTCACAAATGAAATATGTTGAAAACTTTTATTGATTCCGGAACACCTCAAGTCTGATCTTTTCATTTTAATGTTTTACTTTCAGCACCGTGATCTATGAATCTTTGAATTTTATTTGTGGAGAGTTAAATGCTTTCCTCCGAAATGCCTTTCAGATTACGGAAGACAAGGCAATTGTGTCTAACCTGATTAATCACGACGGGTCTGTACCCCTTGCCATAAGCGATAAACTGGTGATTACACTGGTCAATATCGAGCAGGAAACTTCCATTGCCAACCAGGGATTTACTAAGATTACGGGATCCTCATATATAATTCGCAACCAACCATTGAACCTGAACCTGTACGTATTATTCTCCGGATATTTCAATAATTATAATGAAAGTCTGAAGTTTATTTCGGCGTGCATTGCCTTCTTTCAGCGAAACTATGTGTTTTTGAGGACAAACTTTCCGGCGATGAGTGAAGATACCGATAAGCTTGTTTTTGATATGATAAAGACGGATTATCAAAGCATTAACTACCTATGGGGGTCATTGGGAGCTAAGTATGTGCCATCCATGATTTATAAAATGCGAATGTTGACAGTGGACGAGAACAACATACGGCAAGAGGGTGGACTTATTTCAAAACCAATTGTCAATGCAGAGAAAAGTAATTAAACTAAGATAAAATAAATTGCTCTATTTTACTAAAGCGGACATCTAATCCATTCAGGCTCAATTATAATGCATAATATTTAAGTGAACTTAATTTTAACAATTAGAAAATACCAGGACTGGTTAACAAATTATCTGTTGGAAATACGCAGAATAAAATTAAGTTTGCACGCAAAGATGTATTTACAATAGAAGATTCCACAAAGGGAGAATACCAACTAATACAATTCCTTTATACACCTAATTACAACATTCTAAACCAAATCCAAGCTTATGATTGAAGCACGTACAGTCCCAGGCGTTTATATTAAAGAGTTAAACGCATTTCCGAATTCGGTGGTGGAAGTGGCTACCGCATTGCCTGTTTTCATTGGGTATACTCAACAGGCGAGTTATCAGGGGAAATCGCTGGCAAATAAAGTCGTCCAGATATCTTCTTTGAATGACTACGTTGCTTTCTTCGGTAAAGGCCCCTCCCCTCAATACACCCTGGCAGAATGGACTAAGCCAACACCTGCCAATCCTGCTGCTGATATCACTGGACTGAATGGGAAGTCCTACACAGTGACCGCTGTTCCGGGTTCCATGTTTTACCTGTTTAACAGTATTCAACTTTTCTTTCAAAACGGAGGAGGAAACGCCTATGTCGTTTCAGTTGGATCTTATGCAGCCGCACCTCAGTTAACTGATTTTTTGCCTGCGAGTACACCCAATGTTTTTAATTTACTTGAGTCGGCCCAGGACCCAACGCTGATTGTTATGCCGGATGCACCCTTACTTCCTATAAATGACTATTTCACTTTGATGAACGAGTCGCTCAATCATTGCAGTATTGTCCAAAGCCGCATGACGTTGATGGATATATATGATAACACTGTTGCCGATTCCTTGACATTTCACGCTTTGGCTGCTTCACAAAAAGACCCTATCAATGTGTTCCGTGCAGGAGTAACATCCTCCTTTTTGAATTATGGTGCAGCTTACTATCCCTGGCTGAATACAAGCATCGTGCCTTCCAGCCAGGTTACTTACCAGAACCTGGTTGGCGGATTCGGTCCGGTAGCCGATTCGGATACCAGTACTCCAGCTGCCCAGAAAATTGCCACTGCTGTTGCAGGAATTTTGAAACTGATTCCAGCGGGGACGGCTCCGCTTGATCCGATGGTATTGACTAAGACTCACAATGCATTGTTGGCAGTAAGTCCGAATTACATTAGTCTGATGGGCGTTCTTTCGCAAAAGATGAATCTGCTTCCAGCAGCTTCGGCTATCGCGGGTGTAATTGCTACCGTGGATGGCTCTCAAGGTGTTTGGAAAGCTCCTGCCAACGTAGGTCTCATTTCCGTTCAGTCGGGTCTCCTCAATATTGACGATAATCTGCAGGATAACATGAACGTAGATGCTATTTCCGGGAAATCGGTGAATGCAATACGATTCTTTACGGGACAAGGCGTTTTGGTATGGGGTGGAAGGACACTGGATGGAAACAGTCAGGATTGGCGTTATATCAATGTGCGACGCACGCTAATCATGATCGAGCAGTCTGTTAAGCTGGCAGCAAGAGCCTATGTGTTTGAAGCGAATGATGCAAATACCTGGTTGAATCTGAAGAGCACCATTGAAAATTTCCTGACGGGAATTTGGAAACAAGGTGGACTGGCTGGAGCCAAAGCGAGTGATGCATTCAGTGTGTATGTTGGGTTGGGTAGTACCATGACTTCTCAAGATATACTCGACGGCTACCTGGACATTGCAGTCTATGTCGCAGTCACACATCCGGCTGAATTTATCGAAATTACATTCCAACAGCAGCTACAGAAATCCTAAAACCTATAACCAACTAATCTCAAATTATTATGGCAGGAGAAGCACAAAATAACGTATGGCCGTTGCCCAAGTTTTACTTTTCAGTAAATATTGACGGAACGGAATATCCATTTCAGGAAGTATCAGGACTTGAAACCGAAACACAGGTAATCGAATACCGGCACAGTAACAGCAAGCTCTTTTCAACAATTAAAATGCCCGGGATAGCCAAAGTTGGAAACATCACATTGAAAAAAGGAGTGTTTGTGCATGACAATAATTTCTGGACCTGGTATTCGGCTATCAAGATGAATACGATCAAGCGGATTACTGTGGTGATCAAATTGCTGGACGAATCCGGAAATCCTACTATGACCTGGACACTTCAGAACGCCTGGCCGACGAAAGTACAGGGTACTGACTTGAAATCTGATGGCAATGAAGTAGCAGTTGAAACGATTGAATTCGCTCACGAAGGCCTGGTGATTGCAAACAGTTAATCTTTTTTGAATCGTGGATGCTTACTATCCTCCGGTCGGGTTTTATTTTAAACTCAGTTTTGCCGGAATCAGTTCGGGAGTGGATGTCGCCTTTCAGGAAGTATCAGGTATCTCGGCAGAAATGTCTGTAGAGGAAGTTGCTGAAGGAGGCGAAAATCGGTTTAAGCACCGTCTTCCTACAGGAGGTAAATATGGAAACTTGGTTGTTAAAAGGGGCTTGGTAGCAGCCAACTCTCAATTGGCAACCTGGTGTACACAAACCGTAGGTTCCGATTTGTCGGCACCGATGGTCACAAAGAATATAACTGTTACTTTACTCGATCCGGATGCGAATCCGCTCATGGCCTGGAATTTTGTGAATGCCTGGCCCGTGAAGTGGAGTGTATCTGACCTGAAATCCATGCAAGGGGAAATTGTAGTGGAGTCAATCGAATTTTCATTTAGTTATTTCAATAACGCAACCTAAGATGCCTATCGAAATCAGAGAGCTGGTAATTAAGACAGTGCTGGTGGAAAATCAGGGAGCTGAAATGAAACGGACTTCCTTGTCACGTTTGGAGATCGAAAAGCTGAAAAAGGAAATCGTTGATAGCTGTGTTGAAAAAATACTTGCAGGCATTCATAAAGAAAAGGAACGGTAATGCCCAATCCATCCAAACTTGAAAAACTCACCATATATCCTTTTAAAGACCCCGGGTTCTCTCAAAAGGCAGGCAGTGCTTTTACTGTAAGCATCAATCCCGACAAATACTCCCATGCATATTCCATTACCTACAACGACGAGCAGGCCTTTGGCTCTGCTGGGGTGAGTACTAAATTTGAGAAGACAGCCCCTGAGACAGTAGGAATGGAATTAATTTTCGATGCTACTGGCGTCGTGCCAGGCAGCAGCACGGATGCGTCGCAGGATGTGGAAAATTTCAAAGCAGTTGCTTACAATTTTAACGGGGAAATTCACAGCCCAAACTACCTGAAGCTTTCCTGGGGTACGCTCATCTTCAACTGCCGTCTCACTGCTTTATCTGTCAACTATACCCTCTTTAAACCCGATGGAACCCCTTTGAGAGCCCGGGCAACTGTTTCTTTTCAGGGATACATCGATAACAAAACGCTGGCACTTAAAGAGAACAAACAAAGCCCTGACCTAACACATGTGATTGTATTCAAAGCCGGAGATACGCTTCCTAACCTTTGCTACCGGATCTACGGAAATCCAGCCTATTATGCGGAAGTGGCCAATGTGAATAGGGTGCTGCATTACAGGGATATACGGCCAGGAACAAAGTTGTTCTTCCCTCCCATTCAGAAGTAACTCATGGCAAACTCTCCCGTAACCGAAAACACCGATCTCGTTTCTGCTATTGTCATGCTGAATGGAAGCGAAATCAATACGGCTTACCAGGTGCTTTCTATAGAGGTGAGCAAGGAAATCAACCGCATTTCGTCAGCCACTATTCAAATACTCGATGGTGATCCAACCGCCGACAGTTTCCCGATAAGTGATTCGGCTGATTTTGTACCGGGTACTCCTATAAGCATCAAGGCCGGATACCACTCAGGTGAAACGGTAATCTTCAGCGGAATCATTATTAAACATTCCATCCGGGCCCGCCAGGGGAAGTCCCCCTTGCTAATTATTGAGTCAAAAGATGCTGCAGTGAAGATGACTATTGGTCGTGCCAATGCCACTTACGAAAATGCAACAGATAGTGATGTTATTGGAAAAATAATAGGACAACATGGTCTGCAGAAAAGCGTGACCAGCACCTCCTATTCGAATAAAGACCTTGTTCAATACTATTGCACCGATTGGGATTTTATTGTTTCGAGGGCGGAAGTTAATGGCATGATTGTTACCACCGACCAGGGCAAAGTAACTGTTGCCAAGCCTGATACCTCTAAAACTCCTGTTCTGGAACTGACCTATGGAGACACCATTCTGAGTTTTGATGCAGAGGTTGATGCCAGGACGCAATACAAAGCAGTGCAGACTACCAGCTGGGACATGAAAGGGCAGGCTCTGGTGCAGGTGTCTGCGGCAGACCCGGGAGCAACAACTCCCGGAAATTTCAGTGCTTCCACATTGGCAGGAGTCATCGGTCTGGATTCGTTCAACATGCAATCTACCGCAGCATTGGAACAGCCGGATATTCAAAACTGGGCCAATGCCTGCTTATTAAAGTCAAGGCTGTCAATGATGAAAGGAACAGTCCGGTTTCAAGGCAATGCCACTGTATTGCCAGGCACAATGATTCAACTCAGTGGAGTAGGCGCGCGGTTTAATGGGAACGCGCTCGTTTCTAAAGTGGAGCATTCCATTGAAGGGGGAAACTGGATCACCACCATACAGCTTGGATGGAGCAATCAATGGTTTTCAGAGACACAAAGTAATGTTGAAGCTGCCCCTGCATCCGGTATCCTTCCTGGAATTTCAGGTTTGCAGAATGGAGTTGTTAAGCAAATTAATGCAGACCCTGACAACGAGTTCAGGGTGCAGGTGACGATTCCTTTGCTGGCCAACAAAACAGTCTGGGCCCGACTGGCAAATCTTTATGCTACCTCCGGGTCGGGAACTTATTTTTATCCGGAAGTCGGAGATGAAGTAGTGCTTGGCTTTTTAAATGACGACCCACGTTTCCCTGTCATCCTTGGCTCCATGTATAGCAGCACCAAAGCCCCAGCCTATACCCCCGATGATAAAAATGAGACAAAGGCCATTGTCAGCAAGAGTCTGGTTAAGATTGTGATTGCGGAGGATAAGAAATCGCTTACCCTGATCACTCCAGGAAACAACAGCATTGTGTTGAGTGATGATGCCAAATCAATCGTTTTATCAGATCAGAACGGGAATAAGATTTCAATGACATCTTCCGGAATAAGTATTGAAAGTGCAAAAGACATTGTACTGAAAGCAAATCAGAATATCAATGCAACTGCAACTTCCTCCATTAGTGTATCAGCCACGAATGATTTGAAACTTTCGGGTTTAACTGTCAGCGGCAGCGCGCAAACAGAAATGAAAATGCAGGGAACAGCTTCTGCTGAATTCTCTGCCTCAGGACAGGTAACCGTGAAAGGTGCCATGGTGATGATTAACTAACATAGCAATTAAGATGCCTCCAGCAGCAAGACTAACCGATATGCATACCTGTCCGATGGTCACTCCTGGTGTTCCTCCCATTCCGCATGTAGGTGGACCAATCATTGGTCCGGGGGCACCGACTGTGCTGATTGGAAAAATGCCCGCAGCTAAAGTAGGTGACAATCTCGTATGTGTGGGTCCACCGGACAGTATTGTGAAAGGTTCTGCCACGGTGATGATAGGAGGGATGCCTGCCGCCCGTATGGGTGATACTACCGCTCACGGAGGAAGCATTGTTCTCGGATGTCCAACAGTAATGATAGGAGGCTGAGATGAGTCTGAACACCGATTTCTTAGGAACAGGCTGGAGCTTTCCTCCTCAGTTTAATAAAGATAATGGAGGAGTTCAGCTCGTGTCAGATGAAACCGATATCCTTCAAAGTTTGCAGATCCTGATGAATACCTCTGCCGGAGAACGAATGATGCTTCCCCAGTATGGCTGCAATATGAGGGATTTTTTATTTCAGAATATTGACAACTCGTTTGAGTCCTATATCAAAAATGTGGTTTCAAATGCTATTCTGCTCTATGAGCCCCGTATTGATGTAAACGACCTTGACCTCGATACCTCCGATGTAGCAGAAGGAGTCATTACACTTGAAATCACTTATACCGTGAGGACCACTAACAATCGTAACAATGTTGTCTTCCCATTCTATCACACAGAAGGAACACTTGTCAATTCCTGAGCAATCATGAAAAAGGAACAGGTCGTCACCATCAGCAAAGGCGTCTCCCAGGAGGAGCGCTTACCGCCTTCCCTAATGCCCGGATCGGTTCAGATTGACGATCGGGATATGGTTGCCCTGCTTCATTTTATGAGCGGTTATTCCCGGTTGATTAATTATTACCAGGTGAATTGGGAAGGGACCCTTGTGAAAGATGGCGATTGGAATTTTTTTGCAAGCGATCCTGTTTTTTATCTCGCGCGTATCGCTTCCGATAATCCCAAAAAGCACACCGAAAAACTTGACCTGGTTTTTTCGGTACTTCAACAGAAACAAACGTCTCTGGATAATAAAGTATACGCCTTGAGGCTGTTGTTCGAAATCATCAATGAACAAATTGATACGACCAATGAGTGGTTGAAATTTTTGGATGTATTACCAGAAGGATACCAAACCGAGCTGGTTCATATAGTGAGCGGAAATCTGTCTCCCCTTGTAAACGTAGTCCTTGCAAGTGCCATTTTTTACGGGAAAGATGCTGATCAGATTAAATACTCCTACTTCGATGCAGCACGGCTGGACACGTTTGACAAGACCTGCTGGATTGGACTCAACGACCCAGACACCGTGAGACTGCAGTTGAATATTCTGAAAAAGGCGGTGCGGGGAATCACCGATCCCAAGGAAATAATCATGGAAACGTATGCCTTCGTCACGGAGGTGGTGCAAAAGATTCAGTCTAACCACAATTACCTGGTCAACCTGGCCAAAGAAAATCTGAACAACCTGCTACAGGAAGGAAAGAGCATTAAGCCAGATCTGGGACTGCTGATCACCTTTTTGAAGTTATTCAAAAATGCGCAAGCTAAAATCAATTCGCTCACCGGGAAGCACCTTGATTTTTACTACAGGGAGGTGCTTAAGTTGCATGAACGGGAGGTAACTCCCGATTCTTCACTTCTTATGCTGCAGCTAGCTCCCGGAAGCTCGGATCTTCTATTGCCAGAAAACACACTTTTTGATGCAGGTAAGGACACTAAAGGAAATGGCATTGTGTTCTGTACTACACAGGATGCCACCATCAACCAGGTTCAACCGGTGGAATTCAGGAACCTGTATGTTGCCTGCAATGCATTACTTCAGCCAGAGATAACTGTAGGAGACATGCCAGCCCTCATTACGGGAATATATTCAGGCGTACATCCAGTCACTAGCCTTGCCGGAACAAAAGGTTGGCCTGTGTTGGGGGAAGATCAATTGATGTATTCTCCCGAACAAATGACTATGCAGGAAGCCGCTTTGGGTTTTGCCATTGCTTCTCCAGCTTTTTTTCTAAGTGGAGGCATCCGAACGGTCACAATCAATTTGATTTTCTCAAAAGACTCCTTTGCTGCCAATTTTCTGACTCCGCTGAACAGACTTGCATCCATTGGAAATAACGGAACGGAAATAGATGTAGGAGCATTTTTCAATAAGGTGTTCGTCAACACATTTGAAATTCTGTTCACCGGCAAGAAAGGATGGGTCGAGGTGGACGAATATACTATCTCTTATTCCGGCACAGCGTCCCAGCTATCCTTCCAGTTTGCGCTAAGTGCTACAGATGAAGCAATACTGGGTTATACCCCGACTCTTCACGGTACTGATTTCAGTACTCCGAACCCCGTAATCAAGTTCATGCTACAGCATAGATTTCCATATTATGCGTATAATTTTGTTAAAGATCTCCAACTCCTACAAGCAGACATCACCACCGAAGTAAAGCAATTCACAAATATTTCCTTATTTAATCAATATGGAAAGCTGGATACCGGGAAGCCTTTCCAGCCTTTTGGACTACAGCCTGACAAAGGCTCCTATCTATTGGTGGGAAGCAACGAACTTTTTATCAAGAAGCTGAAAGAGATCGACTTGTTGATCGACTGGCAGAATCTGCCTGACAGTGGAGATTTCTCAAACTACTATGCCGGTTATGCTTCTGGTAATCCATCCCTCAATCCACCACCGATTTTCGACAACTCTGTATTTCAGGTGAGCGCCTTGTTTCTGAATGATTTTGTTTGGTCTCCGGCGGTCACCCTTCCTGTATCTTTTCCCTTATTCAACCCCGATCAAAGTCAAACACAAACCGGGACGGTTACTGCAGCTGCAAGCAAGGAAACAATATCTTCAACTGGTACAACAACGCCGTCACTAAATAATGCTACACTGCTTGTTCTGGGGCCTCTGGAAGACAAAGCAGTCGGCTCCTCCATCACTCCCGATATGGTAAGCGTTTTGCCGGTATATGATCAAAACACGGCAGGAGGCTTTTTAAAACTGGAGTTGACTGCACCGGGATATGGCTTTGGTGCTGGATTATATGCCAATGCACTGTCCGCCTCGGTATTACAGAATGCCATGAATCAGCTGGAAGCTGTTGAGGCAAAGAATAAGAATACAGACCAGTCAGAGAACCGGATTTCAAAAGTTGTGGCAGATTTGCTGAACATCAAGCCAGCAGTAGACCCTCCACCACCCGTTCCACCGCCACCACCCGTTCCTGTTCCCAATCCGAATCCTCCTTTTACCCCAGTGGCGAAAAGCGTTGCTTTGGGATATACGGCAACCGATAGCATCGATTTTTTACCGAGTTCCAAGCAGGAAGCTGACAATCAACTATTTTATCATATTGACATTTTTACTACCTATGCGGTCACTCCTCAGGCGAGTCCTCCGGTAGTTAAAAAGAAAACGCCTCACCTGATGATGCTGGCTGAATTGCCTGCCCCAGTGCGTGAAATAGGCAGCTATAAACATTTGTTACCCCGACACGAACACCAAGGTGTCTTATATATTGGGTTAACAAATGTGAATCCTCCGGAAACGGTCAGCTTGTATCTTCAACTCTCTGAAAAAGCATTGGATGCTACAATCTCGAACTTGCCTAAGATTCAATGGAGTTATCTGGCTGAAAATGTTTGGCAGGATTTCGTGACAGGTAGTACAATCCATGACGGCACGACGGGACTAATTGATTCTGGCATTGTAGTGCTAGATCTTCCGGCTTCTATTTCGAATAACAACACCATTATGCCAACTGGCACATTTTGGATCCGAGCATTGGCAAAAACAAACCTGGACATATTCAGCAACCTTACGGCAATATACACCCAGGTGGTGGAGGTGACAAACAGCAACTATTCCGATTTGCAACGGAACACACTGAGTTTACCTGCAGGGAGTATTACAAAACCAATTACGGCAATTCCTCAGTTGAAAAAAGTAATGCAACCTTTCCCTTCTACCGGAGGGCTTCCTTCAGAGTCGCAAGAAAAGTTTTATACTCGAGTGAGCGAGCGCCTTCGACATAAGAACAGGGCCATTACCCAATGGGATTATGAACGGATGGTGCTGCAACAGTTTCCGAATGTATACAAAGCAAGAGCAATCGCTAACTCCAACTTGGCAAGACCTAAAGCCAAGGCTGGTGGAGTCGACCTGGTGGTGATTCCCTACATCAATGCCGAAGGATCGGTGAACCCAGACCAGCTGGGACCTTTGTTTGGGTTTACAGTACTGGAAGACATCAGGAAGTATTTGGTCCGGTACACTTCTCCCCACGCCCGGCTCAACATACATAATCCATTGTATGAAGAGTTGAAGATCAAATGCCAGGTCAAATTCCAGGATGGAAACTCCTTTTTCATCTATCAACTAAATGAAGACATCATCAATTTTCTTTCTCCTTGGAAAGCAGGTAACACCGAAGCCTATCAGCTGGGGGGGATGGTTCAGAAATCGACCATACTGGGTTTCATACAACAACGGCCATATGTGGAATTTGTGACTGATTTTTCCATTATTAAAACGGCTTGCGTCAAGAATCATTACCATTTGTATGATACGGCTTCTCCAAGTCATACCGACAGGGATACACTTTATACGCTTACACCGTGGTCAGTATTAGTTTCATCCAGGCAGCATCTGATAACCTCTATTCCTGAAGTGGTATACAAAGAAGCCATCCCTATTGGCATTAATGAGTTGACCATCGAAAGCAATTTTATCATCAAAGGAACCCAGCACCCGGCATCAGGGACGAGTACGGACACAAAAATTTATTTGAGCTGATATGGCACTCCAGGACAGAAATACCCTACGTAAATATTTTCAGGCTGGCAGTATGCCCACCGAAGGAAATTTTGTTGATCTCATAGATTCTATGAACAATATCCTGGACGATACGCCTCCGTCGGGTACGGTAACAACAAGTTCGGCTACGAGTGGAACCGCCACAACCCCCTCACCGATGAGCCCCGAAAAGCTCAAGAGCTTTGTGGAGAACCTAATTGACAGCCGCTCGAAGCAACCGGCCTTGCTGGTGACTCCGGAGAATGATGGAACGGAAGGACTGAATCACAAAGACACTAGTACCGGCAATTCTGTTATGTACATGAAGAAAGGCGGTAATGTAGGAATCGGAACAGTTGCTCCACAATACAAGTTACATGTGGCAGGAACAGTAGCGGCCCCGGCCAGAGCGGGGACCTATCAGGAACAAAAGGGTAAGCCTCAAGCAGTATTGGCTGACGGGCAGTGGCAGAAAATCATCACTGGACTCGATGGATTAAATGCTTTTGAGGTGGTGGCCTCCGCCAGCGGGCCCAAGAAAAGCGGAAATTATGCATTACTTCATGCCATCGCATTGAGTACTTACGGAGATTCCAAAAGCTCTATCACCCAAAGCACTGCGCGCTATCACGGATTGTTTAAAAATATTGAGCTAAGGTGGACTGGAACAACGAACAATTACAACCTGGAAATACGCACCGGATCGAACTTCGGTGATGGCATTCAAATAAACTGTTTCATCACGCAACTGGTTTGCGAATAATTGCTTCATCCATGGACATCTACTGCACCCTGAATTTGAATGAAAAAGAAGTAAAGCTACTCTTGAGTGCCCTTGGAAAGCGGCCTTTTGAAGAGGTGTATGAATTAATTGAAAAAATCATCACCTCTACCACGAGCACTCCTGAAATAAATGGGAAAGCGGTTAGACCGGCTAAAGCTCAAACAAATCACAAGAATTAAGTCCTGTGGCTGAAACGATCACTATACCTCAAATACAAGCAGACGTGGCAACTGACTATGCCTCCCTTCGCCAACAAGGAATCGCGTGGCTTCAGCAGCTATCAGGGGATAAATGGACAGACTATAACGAGCATGATCCAGGTGTAACTATTCTGGAAGAGCTGTGTTATGTGCTTACTGAATTGTATGAGCGAACGAGCCTTCCGATGGAAGATATTCTCACACAGAAAGACGGGTCGATTCCTGCTGCATCTAATGGGTTATTTTCAGCCGCTGAAATACTTCAAAACAATCCACTCAGAACTGCCGATTTCCAAAAAATTCTTATCGACCGAATTGCGGCGGTTAACAACGCTTGGGTGGAGCCCTGCTATTTTAATTCCACTTCGGATCCTATCGGTATTCGTGGAATGTATCGTGTAACGTTGGATTTGATTGCGGGAATAAGTACTAATGACCTGCTCAGACAACAAGTAGCTGCTGTGCTCTTGGAGTATCGAAACCTGGGGGAAATATTTCCGCCAGAAGAAATTTTAATTCTTCAGACCTCCAGTATCACGCTGCATGCGCAAATTTATGTTGCGGAAAACACCAACGTGGAGGAAAAACTTGGTTACATCTTTTATCTCTTGGAAAATTATGTCAAGCCACGGGTAGACTTCCATACCTATGAGGAATTGGTTCAGGCGGGTTATTCCAGCGACCAGATCTTCGATGGACCAGCCCTGCAACATGGATTTATCCTGGATGATGATCTAAGTGACAAAGTAAGTGTGATTTATATGGATTCATTATTGAAGCAGATTACCGCGGCCGGGGATGTTGGCAGCGTAGTGAACTTGTATATTACTGCCCATTCGGATATTCCTATTAAGGACAAGTATTTGGTACCACGCCAATTTTCTGCCACTATTGACATTGCTTCCAGTCTAGATCATATCCGTGTGTTTAAGAACAATGTCGCTTATCAGTTTAATAAAAATCTGGCACTATCCAATTACAATCAATTAAACGGCAGCAAGAAACGCCCCGGTAAATTCAAGCAGGGGATGGATAAGTTGAATATTGATATCCCCCAAGGCACATACCGTGATCCTGCCAGGTACTTTTCCATTCAGAACGAGTTTCCGAAGATATATGGTTTGGGCCCTGAAAAACTCCCTGCAGCTGCAAATGAGGCACGAAAGGCTCAGGCTTTACAATTGAAAGGGTATCTGTTGTTTTTCGAACAATTACTGGCTGACTATATGCAGCAAGTAGCAAATACAAATCAATTGTTATCTTCCTCCAAGCAAGATAAAACTTTTTTTTATCAACCACTATACACTGTCCCGGATGGGTTGCCCTTGCTGAAGGGGTTTAAAAGTAAACCTGATTCTATTTATAGTTTCGACAAAAGTAGGGAGTACTTACATGAGCTGACAGCGTACCCGGAAAGGCAGAATGAATACGTCACCGGTCTGGAAGCACTGTATCAGAAAACAGACAATTTTACAGCGCGCAGAAATCTCTTCCTGGATCACCTGCTGGCCCGATTCAATTTTGTTCCTTCTTCTTACGTGGGTTCCTATACCAGCGCTGGGAATTCAGGTTATTCCTTTGATAACATCAAATTAAAAGAAGAGATCCTGAAAAATATTCCGGGAATCACGGCATCCCGGGGCAGCACGGCCCTTCATCCCTTTCACAACGGAGAAACACAAACAGATTGGGCTGGAACATTAAAAGTCTTCCGCATCCTTTCGGGCCTGAAGCCAAGAGATCTAAGCACAATTGAATTGAACCAACAAAAGGTGGTTGTCGCTAAGGCACATCCTGAATTTGAATTGGCTTTTGCAGTGATGGGGAAACACAAAATTCATTTAAAATTTCGGCAAAAAGATTTTCAAAAACTTGTGACAGCTGCTATGCAGCGAGAAAACTACACATGTTCCGAATATGATGACAGCCGTTACCTGCTTACACTCACAGCAACTACACAATCCTATTCCTTATTCACTTTGGAAAAACAGACTCCTCCGGAGGAGACTACATCACTAATTGCTGGATTGCGTAGTGACTTTTTGAAGCTGTATCTGCAATACGAAAATATGGCGCTGGTGGAACATATCTGCCTAAAACCAGATAACTTGGCTAAGCGCTTTGCATTGTTTTATCCTGATTCAGGAAAGCAGGAAACAAATCCAGTATGCTCTGATTACTCGGAGTTGGGGGTTCTACTTTTGCGTAAAGACTCAGAGCAATGGATGGGAAATAAAGTTAACCCGGTTATTGCTGTGGCGTTAGAGGAGGCTGGAAAATTCACATATGTCAGTGAAGATTTTTATTCCTCCCGTATCAGTATGATTATACCCGAATCGGCCGCACCGTCAAAGACAGGAGCATTCCGAAAATATTTTAATGACTTGGTGGTATCAAATTTCCCTGCGCACGTATGTGTAGAGGTCCTCTGGTTGAATGAACAGGATTTCGGAAATTTCCTGCCAATTTATGAACGTTACATTTCGAACCCAGTGGTTGCGAGCCTCGATGAGATGACCCGTTACCTGCTTGAGCACGATACCTATTATAACCGGTTCACATTGAACAATGACTGAGCAGCCACATCGAATCAATTTAAGTCGATTTGAAATCGGTTTTCCGGATTACGCAGGTGTTGCTTTGATGCAAGACCGGATAAGTCGTTTGTTCAATCAGGTTTTAACCTCAGAGATCAGTAAAGTGCTGTCTTTTTATGCGCCTGGAGATGAAATCCTACAGATACCCAGTTTGACACTTGATATCGGCGTTGTTGAATTAGGTGATCTGGAAACAGAGATCCCGCAACGAGTCATCGCTATGTTGCATGAGCAAATTGGTGCGCTCATAGTACAAAGTGGATGGAATTCAGAAGAGAAACGAATTAGCCGGACTTCTCCAGCTACTTCATATCTGGAGGCTTTCAGACATTATCTGGTCAGTGGGCATTTGCGCTGGCAGGATACTGATAGCACTCTCACTCCGGAAGAACTCCTGGTTTCTCTCCTTAGGGCACATATTTCTGAACTGATCAATTTATTAAGACGGGAAGGAAAGCAAGAGGCGATTCGCAGACGTATTGCCTGGCAATTCTCAGAGGAGGCAGTTGTAGGAGTGATACATGGACTTGAGCCAACACATGCCACTCAGATCCTGAATTATATGGAGGAAGTGGAGCAGATACACATGCAGGAAGAGGTGGTAAAGGCGGAAACAAGTGATTTTAAAAGGGCGAAGTATTACTTTGTACTCACCTACCTGCTGGCGGAGAAAGGGTCTTACTTTAATACGAAGAGTTTTTTGGAAAGTATTCTGCGACAAATTGCAGCACATTATAATATGGAATATGGGGATCTTTTGCTTTCTCTTGTGCAAAATATAAGGAAACATGTTTCCCATACACGCAAGGACCTGTTGCCGAATATTATTCAGGAGCTGTTTCTTGCTGATCAGACGTATGAAACAATTGAAATGGAGCAGAAGGAGGAAAGATTTCCATCGAAAACGGCGCTGAAGCCTTTGAATTTGAATGAACATCACGAAGCGGAAATACACGCCCTGGAGAGCTCCATGTCAATAGATCAAACGAATGGGGGGCGGATGAACTTCCAGGAAGAATTTGGAGAGTTTGCAATGAAGGAGGTGGTGTCTGAAATAGAGATCTTGTCAGTCGAGAAGAGGAACGAGTTGCTTTATTATTTTCTGGAATTTGGTTTTTTCCCTGGGGGATCCGTTTCCCTTTCGGAAACAGCATTGCAAGTAATTCTGCAAGATATGCTGGAGCATCATTTTGATCGATTCCAGACCTTTGTTGCTTATGCCCCGGTCAATAAGGTTGCCAGGAACCTGATCTACTTTTTCCCAAAATCTATTTATGAACTGATTGTTCAGCGTTGTCAGCCCAAACATTGCCAGGCCTTGACCGCCTTTACAAGTCATCTGGTGTTTGCACTGGAGGAGACCCGGGTTACTGCGTCCTCTGAAGGACGTTTGCAGGAGTTGATCAATGAATATTTACTTTGTCAGCTCCTGACCCTGAAGGTGGAAGTGAATAGCCTCATGCAATTTCTCTTGGAATTTGCAGACGAATTGTTTCTCGATTTGAATATTAAGCAAGAAGAAAAAAAGAAAATATTTGAAATTGCATTAGACATGCTCTTGCCATCAATAGGAGCCGAGCGGGTATCTGAGCGGACGGAAGCCTTGTATGCTGCATCGATTGGGAAGACACTTCCGAAAAAGCAATTCTCTTCTCAACTCTATTTGAATGAGGAACAAAGCAGTTCGAAAATGGAAATGCAAGAAACCCAGTTTCAGGATCTTCAGTACTTCTTGTTGAATGGAAGGATTCCCTGGTGGAGGAAAGAGACGCTTACAATAAAAGATCTTGCTGGGGTTTGGGAGTTGGGTATACAATCGGTGGAAGGAGAAGAGTTGTCGCGTTTCCTTGGAAAACACATTACACGGCAACAGGTGCGTAAGAATGTCCTCTTGTTGACGGATGACGAGGTTCCGGCATACCATTTCGTTGTTGAAGAGGCAAAGAAGTCTGCTCAGGTTCGGAAAGAAGAGTGGGTACATGTCAAACAAAAGATGGACTATTCGGTCTTTCGTGTAGTAACAGAAGCTCGCATTCTCTTCGATTATTTTCCAAAGGCTAGCCAGAGAGAGGGGCTCTGGCCGGAAATGGAAAAAATATTTTCTTCCCGAAGCATCGGTAAAAAAAGGATACTGGAGGAATTGCTGAACCTTCAGGAAGTGCTACCGGCTGTCTTGTTCGATGACTTCTTTTCTTTTCTTTCTGCTTCGCTCACTACTGAATTGGATATAGCAATCAATGAAACCTCAACGAGCAAAGGTTCAGAAGGAAAAGTTCGTGAAGAAAAAGATATAGGCGTAATTTCAAAAGCATGGAGGCCTTCACTTCCCAAGGATAAGGAAGAGGAAAGCAATATGTATCCAGAGCAGATTTTCGAAAAAGAAAACAATGCGTTGGAAGACAAAAGATCCTATGCTCGCCAAGCATATGGTTCGTTGCCGGGGTTTGAGCAATTTTATGCATTCAGTGCCTTTTTGCAAACCGGAAATTGGGAAGATAATTCGAATAAAGTATTTGGAGAAAGGGTGAATCAAATTTTGGAGGCGGTTGGAAAGCATCCCTATACAGTTCCGGAATGGCAGCTATTGAGGTCTTTATTGAAACGGGAATCGATACGTAATCGTTTGTTTCGGGCAGGAGCAGCCGATGAGCTGTATCCTTTAATCAGCACCCTCTATACCAAAGAATTTCGACTAATCAGCAGTTACCTTTCTGATTTTCAAACCTTATTTTCATTGAGGAATCTGAAGCACCTGGGTGTTTCATATGACTGGCTGTTGCGTCAAAGTTTGGACTTTGTCATATTAAACGTCTCGCGCAGTTGGAATGTCGCTGATTATATCCGGTTTATTATTAAAGGGGCGTGCAAGGACCAAAAAAGTTATACTTTGTTTCTGAGCCAGTCGAAGATTAGTTTGATGAAGAAAGAGGTGTATCTAAAAACAGCTCTTCCTGCTTTTCTGCAAAAATTGCTGCCTTATGATAACAAAGTGCTGAAGAAAGCAGCGCTTGATAAAAAAGACAAGGTCGGAAAAGAGAAGTCCTTATCAGACCCAGAGGTATTTGTTGGAAATGCGGGAATGGTTATCCTTTGGCCTTTTCTGGTATTTTATTTTCAAAAGCTGGGTCTTGTAATTGAAAACAAGTTCGTCGGCAAAGAGGCAGCTGTCCGTGGAACTTACTTACTTCAGTACCTGGTGACCGGTAAGGAAGACGACGGAGAGCATTTGATGTCGCTGAACAAAATCTTATGCGGGCTACCGCTTAAACACCCTCTTACAGGAGTGTCCCGACTTCTCACAGATGAGGAAAAAGAATTGTCGTCAGTGCTCCTGAGTACTATGATCTCCCGGTGGACAATTCTCAAAAACACAAGCCCTGCTGGAGTGCAGGAAACATTTCTTCAGCGTAAAGGAAAGATGCTGCTGACAGAAGAGAAGGATTTACTTAAGGTTGAACGTAAAGCTTTTGATATGTTACTTGATAAACTGCCTTGGACGATTTCTATTGTCCGTTTGCCATGGATGGAACGACCGCTAAACGTATTCTGGAGATGACTAAACCCGATCCGAACTTGAAAGCCCTTGAGGCGGAGCTAAAGTGGTTCACATTAGTATTGGACACTCGCTTTAAGTTGTATTTTAATAATGAGTGTAAGTTTGAGCGCATACAACAAGTTAACGCACCTGAGTTGGATGACCGAACTTCTTCATATGCGGCTTTTGTGAATCAGCATCAATTGACATTGGAAGAACGCCTCGCAATAATCCTTGCTTTGGTCCCTCACTTGCAACCAGAACTACTTGATTCTTTTTTCACACGCAATGCGAGTTACGACAGGAGTTTTTCTGAATTTGGAGGGTACGCAGGCAAAACATTTAAAGGTTTTTTACCTACGGGAGAGACCTTGCTTTTCCTCGCAACGGGGAATGACTTTAAAACACGAGTCAAGCTTGGCAACTATTTTCTCGAATATTCCGGACTGTTTAAAAACAATATCCTGAGACTTGGAGGAGTGGATGGCGGCGAACCGGTCATGAGCGGGCTGCTGTCAATCAACCCGGAATACCTTTCCTTCTTTACCAGTGGGAGCCTAAGCAAACCCGATTACAGTCCTAATTTTCCAGCCAAGCTCATCACCACTCCACTTGAATGGGAAGAACTTGTATTGGAGCCTCATGTGATGCATGAGGTGGAAGAGATAAGGGCCTGGATCAACTGGAGTTCAAGACTGGAGCAAGACGCTCCTGTTAGGCGCATACTCAAACGAGGATACCGGAGCTTATTTTATGGCCCTCCAGGAACGGGAAAAACACTTACTGTTTCATTGCTGGGTAAAATAACTGGAAAAGATGTGTATAAGATAGACCTGTCCATGATCGTATCGAAATATATTGGAGAAACGGAGAAGAATCTTTCGGCTGTTTTCGATCAGGCAGAAAATAAAAACTGGATCCTGTTTTTTGACGAGGCAGATGCGCTCTTCGGAAAGCGAACTGCCACAACCTCTTCTAATGACCGTTATGCTAACCAGGAGATAGCCTATCTGCTTCAACGAATAGAAGATTTTCCGGGGCTAATTATACTCGCCACAAACTTAAAGAGTAACCTGGATGATGCCTTTGCGAGACGTTTTCAATCCATGATTCACTTCCCCATGCCTGGTCCTCAGGAACGGTTGACGTTATGGGAACATGCCTTTCGGGAAGGCGTGAGCCTGGAAGAGAATAGTGATTTTAAGAAAATAGCAGAGAAGTATACGCTTTCCGGTGGAGCTATCGTAAATGTGCTGATGCACAGCCTCCTCCAATCCCAAGGAAAAGACAAGGTGGTTAGTGAGCATACGATACTTGAAGGAATCAAAAAGGAGCTAAAGAAAGAGGGAAAAACGATCTAATGCTTTCCCCTTTTCTGAATGAATATGAGTGCTTAATTTATTAGTTAGTGGGATTCAAGTTTATGCCTGTTTTTGTGCGTTCCTGATATCGCGAATAATAAATCATAAAATTCTCAATAGAATTGTGGTAGCTGCGTAGTTTATTAAGGTTTGAAAGAATGTCAGGAGATTCGGGAACAGGAGCTTTTCCAATATATTTGGCCATTTCAGGAAATTGTGATTCCATGATAGAAGCTATTTTGATTATAGCCTGTTGAATTTCCTGCTCCGTTTTCATGAACTCAGTGATTGAAACGTACTTATTCTTGTTTGGAAGTTTTGTCAGCATTGACATCTATCCCTGTTCTGTCAGGGCTTATTTCTCTTCCCGGTTTGTCGAATTTATTTTTCGAATCTTCTTTTTTAAGTTTTTCAGGTTGTGTTTTGTCGCAGTTTGTATCCGTCCCTGATTTATCCGCATTTTCATCTGGCATCGTTTTATCCGACCCGCTTTTGGAATTCTTGGTTTTCATATGCTTTCGATTTAGTATGATAAACTGATTACACTACAAAGTAATATGCTTTAGAGCGGAAATAGTTATATCTGCGAGGCAGATAGTTATAGGCTTTACATATTGCTCGGGAGCAGCTGACCAGGTATTTAAACAGACTCTTCGGCTAAAAGACCCGTCTTTGCCATTTTGTATACGATTACATAGACTGAAATGCTGATAACAGAAGCAAAAAAGCACCAGACAGAAATTAGGTAATCATCAAAAAAGACTGTTGTTATCAGATAGGAAACAAAAATGGCTGTTCCAAGCAGACGCATATTTTTAATATGTGAAAAGAATGGAGGGATAAGGGTTGCAATAAGATACAATCCGGCAACATATTTGCTTAAGGACTGGGGATAGGCTTGGTCATAGGTGATGTGGTGAGCCATGATTCGGGCTTGGACAGGAAATGCGATAAGGCAAAAGGCCAAGTAACCGGATATCACCAAACCGATACCGACAAGTATTTTTTGCAAAGATGTTCTCGTTTCCTTCTTTTCAAGAACCAGAAAAGCAATCGGTACCCAGGCAGGCCATATAACTTGCGCAAAACAGAGGAATATATAAGTAGCGCCGTTTTGAGCAGCAAAGAGAGCAGGATTCCGAAGAGTTAACCACAAACACCCTTCTGCTAACTGTTGAACCGCAAAAATCAAGGGAATGGCTGCAAACAGAATTTGAGAAGGATGAGGAGCTTTTCTAATTGCAGCAATACCTGCGAAGGAAAGTATTACTCCCGTACTTAAACTTGCATTTGCTGAAAAACACATATTGGCTGGTGTATTGATTTGGAATAGCTATGCCGGTGTAAAAGTCGATTGCTTCTATATGTAGCGCGTTATAGTATTGTAGAAGCGTATTACATCATTCACACAGTTTGGCGCTAATCTTCTGCAATAAGGGAACCGATCGGCGTCTTCTAAAATGTATGCAAGTGCCATGTCACCCTAGAATATCACTATGAAATGCCAGAAATAAGGGAAAAACTGTTAATTTTGCCGCGATTTGAGGGAATAAACGATCATTAAGGGCTATTCACTCAATCAAGGCACCGTAGTTCAATGGATAGAATAGAAGTTTCCTAAACTTTTGATGTGGGTTCGATTCCCGCCGGAGCCACCATGAAGCTGAAAACCCCGAAGCAACTAGAAAATGCTTCGGGGTTTTCGCTTCATGGCGGGGCATTAGGTTCCAATAAGTAAAATTTTCGAACTAGCCCTGAAGTGACACATCTGTGGGGTCCGGAAACATCTACTTCAGGAGGCCGGTTCGAAGCAGAAATATTTCGGTAAATTTTCAAGGTTTGATTGTCGTATGTTAGGTTTAGGGAACATGTAATTAACTCAATAAATTCACCCAATACCAAACGTTAAACAATATACGGTTTCTATTTACTCTTCAGGGACAAATATGCCCTCCAAGGTCCTACTTCGGCTTTGTACTGCTTGGTCATAACCCTTGTTATCTGGTTAAGGTGTGAAAGGTCATGTGCAACCCATGTAGCGAGTAACTGTTTTAAAGTTATTTCGCCAAATTCAGGATGTATCCCTGTTTTAGATAAGTCCTCGTCCGTGAGTCTCTTCGATTTTAAACTAGCCATGTTTTGTTTTCGTAACTCCTTGAATTCTGTAAGAAGCTGTTGTAATGATCTACCTTTACTTTCATTAAACTGTGCAAATCTATCGTAAGGGGTAAAATTTTTATTCCCATCTGAAAGAATTATATCTGTTCGGGGAATCCAGTCTGTTTTCTCTCCATGAATTAAATGCCCTACAACATCATAAGGACTCCATGTATCAAGGCCTTCGTTATTCATTATCCAACTACTAGATAATCCGTCGAGGATTTGCTCTATAATGACTGGGGTGCGTTCAAGCACTTCAATTGCTTCGTTAAGCTTAAAAACCATTTCCATGAGTGTTTTTATTTAATTCTAAAGCTACTCCAATTTGGCATTATATTGTCAATTTTGAATAGCCATATTGCTTGCCTATTTACCAAGCTATCCAGTTAAACATATCCTGTTTTCCTCCTGTTACTCAATCGAAACTGGGAATTACTCAGCCAAACCCGCCGGTTGCTAGAATAAGGCGTAATACCTGGATCTGACGATATATCTTCGCTTCCTTATCTATCAACACCGTTTGCGTTTTCCATCCAAGCCCCAGCAAGGGTTGGATAAATCTTAACCAACAAATTTTTCAGATGAAATCTTATTTTTCAAGAGCCTTCGTATTGCTGATTCTTATCGGCTTTGCTTTTTATTCCTCTTTCGCACAAGTTAACCGGCGCGATACCAGGAGGAACCTGACATATAAAGGGAATTTTCAACGCGTCTCTTCGGGAAGCACACACGCCCTGGAGATAAGAGCTGGTACGCTCTGGGCCTGGGGTGATAACCATTATGGAGAGCTGGGGGACGGAACATTCGTCACTAAAAGCAGTCCGGTACAAATTGGATCGGATAACAACTGGGTCACTGTTTCTGCTGGGGGATATTTCTCCATGGGTATCAAAGCGGACGGAACGTTATGGTCTTGGGGCACAAACGTTGGTATTCAAGGTGGTTATGTTGCCGGCATGCTCGGGAATGGTGCTGGTCCCAATCAGAATGTACCGGTTCAGGTAGGAACAGATAATCACTGGATCAGTGTTTCTGCCGGTGACTACCATACAATCGCACTCAAATCCGATGGCACACTTTGGGCCTGGGGCTATAACGGTGAAGGAGAATTGGGTATCGGGTCTACCGCTTCTAAAAGCACACCTGTTCAGGTTGGTGCAGATAATGCATGGGTATATATTTCAGCCGGTGGCGGGCATTCAAACGCCATCAAAGCCGACGGCACACTCTGGGGATGGGGTTACAATGGAGGAGGAGAAACAGGTGATGGAACAACCGTTCAACGAAACAGCCCGGTTCAGGCAGGCCCCGACAACAAATGGGTAAGCGTTTCAGCAGGCACCTATCATACCATGGGGTTGAAATCCGATGGAACAATCTGGATCTGGGGCTGGACCACTATCCATCAGACTCAAATAGGTACAGGTAATACTTGGGTAAGCTATTTTGCAAGTTATTCTCACTTCGGGGCTATTAAATCCGATGGCACTCTGTGGATGTTCGGAACAAATGGTGCCGGCCAATTGGGAGATGGAACAACTGTTGGAAAAAACATGGAACAAATTGGTACCGCTACCGATTGGGTAAGCTTCGGAGCGTCGGCCGGTGGATATCTTACCCCAAACGACTTATGCCACCCGCGCCGATGGCAGTCTCTGGGCCTGGGGACTCAATACCAGCGGTCAGGTAGGCGACGGGACAACCGTTAATAAATTGGTTCCTACACTTGTACACGCCACTGACAATGTTGTTTCAAGCATTAGCGCCGGTTCCGGTTTTGCAACCGGAGTCAAAACAGATGGAACCATGTGGGGATGGGGCAGTAACTATTGGGGCCAGGTGGGAGACGGAACAACCGTAGCTAAGGTAACTCCTGTTCAGGTGGGAACTGCAACCAACTGGCACGGCATGAACAGCGGCGACTCGCATACAATTGCAATACAATCCAATGGTACCATCTGGGGCTGGGGTTTCAATAATTACGGTCAGCTGGGTGATGGGACAACCACCTATCATACCAATCCTGTTCTGATTGGTACAGACAACGATTGGGCTGCGGTTTTTGCAGGAGGCTCCTCCTCCATGGCCATTAAAGCCAATGGCACATTATGGGCCTGGGGGCAAAATAATTTAGGGCAATTGGGAGACGGAACGTTGGTAGACAAGCCCAACCCGGTACAGATTGGTACTGACAATAAATGGGTTTCTGTGGGTATAAGCGACGACCATGTGGTTGGCCTCAAAACCGATGGGACACTCTGGGCTTGGGGAAATAATTACAAAGGAGATCTTGGCGATGGAACACTCATCAGCGAAAGCGCTCCACAGCAGATTGGCACGGATAATAAATGGATTGGTTTCCTGTCAGGTACTGCTTTTACTGTAGCAGAAAAAAGTGATGGTACCCTCTGGGCTTGTGGACATAATGCCGAAGGTGAGTTAGGCATTGGATCCACCACAGATCAGTTAACCCTTGTTCAAATAGGAACTGACAATGACTGGATCCTTCAGACTGCAACGGGGGGTGACCGAGTGTTGCATGCTCTTGCCTTGAAATCTAATGGAACGCTTTGGGGTTGGGGGGACAATTTCTATGGTGCGCTCGGCGACGGGACAGCGTGGACCGTTCAAAGTCCGGTTCAAATCGGTGCTAACTTATGGTCGTCTGTATACACTGGTGGGATAATCACCTTTGGGTTGCAGCCTACCCGCAATCCAATTTGCGCTACAGGCGATAATAGTTACGGGGAATTGGGAGACGGAACAACTGTCAACAAAAACACCTTTTCCTGCGGAATGATCCTTGCCCGCAAACGCAGTGGAGGAGGCCTGCCTACGAACCGCGTAGCTTATACAGGTGAAGAAGTCGCAGAAGACGCGTTTCAGGTATATCCTTCTCCAACCAGCGAGAGCTTGACCATACAATACCAGGTCGAAAATGAAGGACTGGTTTCATTGCGCCTGACCAATATGCTGGGGCAGGAGAGCATCCTCCTGAACGCTACATTGCTTCCGGGAGAATACAGCAATCACTTCAATGCAAAAGAGCTCAATCTAACACCAGGAATTTATTTTGCCACCTTAATTGCGAACGGCCAAACTAAGACGGTGAAGATCTGTATCACTAAATAATTTACCTGCTATTATTAAAAAGATTGCTCTGTATGAACAGGGCAATCTTTTTTTTAAAGATTTTTTCTTTTTCACTTCGCACCTTCCATTATCTTGGTTAATAATTCAATTTCTCATGAAGTATTGCCCTAAAACGGACCAAACCTTACGGAAAGAGCCTTTTTAGCACTTATTCCCCCTTTTTTGCCGTAAATTGCAGGTATTATGAAAACGAAGATTGAAATTCTCGCCCCTGCCAAGAACTTGGTTCAAGGTATGGCGGCTATCAATGCGGGGGCGGATGCTGTATATATAGGTGCTCCGCAATTCGGAGCGCGTACTAATGCCACCAATTCTGTCGAAGACATTTCCGAACTCGTGAAATATGCCCACCTGTTTAAGGCACAGGTATTTGTGGTAGTGAATACAATCTTATACGACGAAGAATTGGCTGATTGCAAAAAACTGATCCATGAATTATATGCTATAGGCGTAGATGCCCTCATCGTGCAGGATATGGCTATTATGGAAATGGATTTACCACCTATTGTCATTCATGCCAGCACCCAAGCCAATAACCGGGATCCGAAACATGTCAAGTTCCTGAAGGATGCAGGTATGAAAAGAGTTGTGCTGGCCCGGGAACTGAACCTGGATCAGATTAAAGAAATTCATGCCGCCAGTGATGTGGAGTTGGAATTTTTTGTTTCCGGAGCCCTTTGTGTTTCTTTCAGTGGCAATTGCTACATGAGTATTGCCGGTGGAGAGAGAAGTGCCAATAGAGGATCCTGTGCACAGAATTGCCGCCTACCTTATCACTTAATTGATGGAACGGGTAAGACACTTATAGCAAACAGTCATTTATTATCTATCAAAGATCTCGATTTGAGCGATCAGCTTCCTAACCTGATCGAAGCCGGAATAACTTCCTTTAAGATTGAAGGTAGATTAAAAGATGTTGTTTACGTCAAGAATAACACCTCCTACTTACGTAAAAAATTAGACGCGTTCTTAGAAAATAGTGATCAGTACCAGAAAGCATCTTCCGGGAAAACGCATTACAACTTTGAAGCGGAGATGGACCGCAGTTTTAACCGGGGTTATACTGACTATTTCGTCAATAAACGTACAGAAAAGATTGGTTCTTGGGAAAGTCCCAAATCGCAGGGACAATATATCGGGAAACTGATTGAATCCAAAGCGAATGGCTATGTGATTGAAAATTATGAGAAACTCAATAATGGAGACGGTCTGTACTTCCTCAATGAACAGGGAGAACCCGATGGAGTTCAAATCAATATCATCATCAAAGATATTGTTGTTCCCAATACCCATAAGCCCATTCAACCTGGAACAGTAATTTACCGGAATTCAGATGCTTCGTTTAACAAACTGGTAGAGCGGGAAGACAGTGCCGTTCGGAAAATCAGCGTAAATCTGAAACTGACAGAAACGAAGACAGGATTTCAGCTGGAGGCTATAGATGAGGATGGACATAAAAGCCGCTGTGAATTCGCGTTTGAAAAGGCATTGGCCAAAAATGAGGAATCGACTTTGCCCAACATCCAAAAAAATCTGTCGAAAACGGGAAATACTCCATTTGTCATGGATGATCTGATTGTCGAGTTTTCACAAAACTGGTTTTTGCCTATTTCAAGGATAAACGAAATGCGTAGAGAGGTGTTGGAACAGTTAATCGATGTGAGAATAAATGAATACCACAGGGAAGAAATTCAAATAACGAAAACAAATCATCCTTATCCGGTCACAAAACTGGATTATACCTATAATGTTGCTAATCACCTTGCACGTTCGTTTTATGAACGGCACGGGGTGACTGAAATTGAAAAAGCGTTTGAATTGCAGTGGGACCCCGGCAAATCGCGGGTGATGACGACCAAATACTGCGTGAAATACGAATTGGGCAAATGCCCGAGGTTTCAACGCGATACGATGGGGGAGAAACTCGTCGAACCGCTCGTTCTGAAACAAGGAGACAGGGAATACAAGTTGAAATTTAATTGCAAACCTTGTGAAATGGAGATTTGGGAAAGAGATGCAGAGCTGACGTTTGACGACGAGGAGTAAATTATTTATCCGAAAATTTCCAGTACCGGACAAAGTTCTTCAAAGCAGATGCAATTCCTGCTGCTGCAAAAAAAAATGAAAGCCCCTTTCTGCTGTTCAGCGAAAAGGGGCTTTCAATGTTAAATCAAGTAGGTGGGGTTTATTTAAGCACAACCGCCAGTGCATCTTGAAGCGTCACGTGAAACGCCACCGCAATTGTTGGTTACGTTGAGTCCTTTCAAAGGATCTGTGCAACCGCCGCCCAATACGTTATTCATATGGATTGCGTTCAGCTGAGTGATGGTTTGTTTGCTCAGTTGCAGTTTAAATTTAGATGCATCTTTTTTCATGATTCTCAAGTTTTTTTGTGATTGATGAAGCAAAGATGAGGAGAATGCTCTAGCAGCAATACCAGCATGAGTAATTCACCTGTCCGCATGAGTATTTAACAGGATTCATTGAGTGATTGGTCTTCCAGCGGTCAGATATGACTCACCGGAGGATGTTTGCGATAATACAGGTCGCAGGAAAAAAAGCCTGATCCGTAAGCGAGGAAGAACAAGGAGAGGAGAAAGCAGATAACAGCCCAGCTTTCGCCTGTGTATGGAAGTACCACCGCGGCCCGGGTACTGTAAATTACTGCTCCGATTAATATAGGAAGAAGGCAAATAATTGCTGTTCGGGAAATCAAACCAACCATAATCAAAATGCCTGCAGCAATTTGGACGATAACAATGTAAACAACAAGGAAAATCTCCAGAAAGGTGAACCTGCCCATGACCAAAGGAATCGTTTCGGGTTTTTCTCCAAATTGGTACCCTTTCCAAATGATGAAAATGCCAAACAGGATACGTAGTATATCAATAGGATACATTTTTCGTTGTTCTGCCCATTCATCAATCTTTTCAAATAAAGTCTGTTCCGTCTTCATAAACTTAAGGAATAAGAATGTGAGTTACTCGTCTGCAATAGTATTTAATAGGTTAATCCTTTAATCGGTAATGGGAACACAAAATCATCCAGTATACCCATACCCGATTTTCTAACATGGTTTGCGTAAGCTGTCAAACTAGCATGGAGAATTTCGGCTACTTTTTTGTCAAGTTTGCTGATGATGATGTTTACCTTTTGTATTTCATGACGTAAGGCTTCCCGGTTGGGTTTGGCGAAAGGATAGAACTGCTTTTCCAAATGTTCAAATTCGTTCCTGAAATTCTTTTCCACAACTTTGTAAAATGAAATCAGTTCGGGACGAGCCGTGAAGGTTTTCAAATGGGCAAGCTTGAGCGCGTCAGCTTTCTGATCCTGATTGATCGTGTTATATGTACTGGCCGCAAGAACGGAAACGAGGACAGGCGCTTTGTAAAGTAAATCCAGTTCGGCTGTACTTAATTTTTTCCAAGGAAGCATTGACTGTCTTTTCATTTAACTCATCATCACCTTGTTCGTTTTTCATAATACAAAATTAAAGATGCTTGTATCAGCTTTTATTGACAAATGTCAGAATTGCTCCCCCGATTCGGATTTCAGATTTTGGATAATTCATCTTTTATCTTTTTTCATTCTTCTTTTCAGGTGCATTTCTTTTGCAAGGATTAAGACCCTGATTCCTCTTTTTCGGATATGGATTCCGCGAGCGGGACTGAAATGGCTTTTTCTGACCTGCTCGTATGCATCGAGGATGCTTTTGTGGGTAACTATTCCAAGGATTTTACCCGGTTCTGTCCGACTAAGGACAGGAAGCAGTTCTTTTTTGCTTACAGCAAGTTGATGTATAGCATCTTTGAGTAGGCTGTCTTCATACAGGACTGTATCCAATTGAAAGTCGGTAATGGAATGGGAAAGGATTGCTTCCATCACGCTAAGGCGTTCAAAGTAGTCAGGGGAATAAGATCCTGGAACGCTGATTCCCCTGCGTACTATTCTTTCGGTCATGATTGTGTTTTTCATAAGCAGGAAAGAGGCACCGTAAGCGGCTGTGCAACTTGCCAGAAGAGGAAGGAGTATTAAAGGTTGCAAAGTGGTTTCAAAAGCAAAAACGATGGAGGTTAGCAACGCTCGGGAGGCTCCGGTAAACATAGAGGCCATTCCTATAAGTGCAGCAGTTCCGATACTGATATGCATGGAGGGAAACAACTGAGCCGCAAGGATGCCTGTCAGTGCACCTGCTGCACTGCCAATTGTAAGTAGTGGTGCGAGAGTTCCTCCCGATGTACCGCTTCCCAATGCGATCGTCCAGGAAATAAATTTGAGGAGGCAAAGAACGAGGAGGGCTTTGATAGGCATGCTCCCTTCCAATACCTGCTGTATGTTGTTGTAGCCAACTCCCAGGGTGTTGGGGGCGATCCAGCCAATGAGACCTACTCCAAGACCACCTAACGCGGGCCACCACATCCAGTGTATGGGTAGTTTTTCGAACAGATCTTCCGTGGCGTAAACAATCTTAGAAGCAATGACTCCCAAAACCCCGATACATATTCCAATGACAGTATATACAAGCAGTTCGTAACTGCCTGGAGCTTGAAGTAATGGGATGGGGAACATCGGAGTCGTTCCATCCAGCGCAATGTGAATGGCAGCTCCGGTAGCGCATGCTACAGCCACAGGAAGGATAGAGCGTGGAGAGAATTCAAAAAGAAGCAATTCAATTGCCAGCAAAATGGCCGAAACGGGACTTCCGAAAATGGAGGACATACCCGCAGTGGCTCCAGCAGCAAGTAATATCTTGCGTTCTTCCGGCGTGGTTTTCAGAATCTGGCCGAAAAAGGAACCCAATGCTCCTCCGGTGGCAATGATTGGACCTTCTGCCCCAAAAGGACCACCAGTACCGATAGCAATTGCTGCGGATAGGGGCTTAAGAAAAGTGATCTTGGGAGGAATGCGGCTTTCATTCTCCAGTACCTGCTCCATGGCTTCCGGAATTCCATGTCCGCGTATGGCACTTGAGCCGTACCGGGCCATTATTCCAACAATTAATCCTCCTATAATAGGTATCCCGATCACCCAGGGTCCCAAATTATTTCCTGCAGGTGAAGAGAATGCTACTGAGAATGTGCCGTAGAAAAAAAGGTTGGTGAAAAGACCAATGAGCATGACAAGGCCTTTGGCTATGAAACCCATAAAGAAGGCCACCAACAAAGCTAGCCTGCAGAGATAGAGGATGCGACGGTCAATCGGGCCTTTAGTTTTTTCTACGTGCTCTGCCTCCAGCAAGGGAGTCATAGATGGAGAGATGGGAATAGAATCGGGAATGGGAGCCATGTGGCTTTTCGTCATCGCAGGTAACTCATTACTTAGCGCAAAGGTCGGAAGCGGACGCATTGCGTAAATTGACATTTATCAATTTTTGATAAGGCAGGTACTTTTGAAGAGGTTCTTCATTCAGACCTCAAGTAATAACGCAATATTTTGTACTTACATTTGTCAAATGGATTTTGATTTGAAGAAGTATTACTATAAGAGTTCCGATATTTTCGGGCAACTTCCTCCTGCGGAGTTTGCCTTGATTAATAAAAGCATACAACAAAAAGCGATCAAGAAAAAGAAACTGCTTTTTAAGCAGGGGGCGCACCCAGCTGGTGTTTATGTGCTGAACACTGGGAAAGTAAAGATGTTTCAGGTAAGCGGTGGAGAAAAAGAGACGGTTATTTATTTCTATACCGCAGGAGACATTATGGGTTACCGCCCGATCATCTGTAACGAGTCACATCCTTTATCCGCAGAAGCCCTGGAAGATTGTACCTATTCATTTATCCCCCGAACAACCTTTCTAAAGATTCTCGCGGCCTCACCTTCCTTATCTAACCTGTTATTGGAGAATCTGGGGCATGAATTCAGTGTTTGGGTAAACAATATGTCACTCTTTGCTAGTCAGAGCGTAAAGGAACGTATAGCCATGGCCTTAATCAAGCTGCATGAAATCTATAAGCCAGAAGGAGGAGGATTGTCGGTGATACAACTGAGCAGAAGTGATTTTTCAGCTTATGTTGGAACAGCCAATGAAACCCTGGTGCGTTTGCTTGGCGATTTGAAGCGGAAGGGAATAATTGCCATACAAGGTAAAAACATACGTATTCTTCAAATGAATGTTTTGCTGGATATCATCAGCTGAACAATAGTTAAACCCCCTTCGAAGAAAAACAACAAGCTCTTGTAATCCCGAAAAAATCAGATGGTTTTCTCCAAAATCATCTTTCTCCTGTTAAATACTTGTGAAGTATTTTAAGTGAATCTTTTTTATTAAATATAATTTATTAGATTTGCCCCGTTTAAATTTGGACGGAAGCAGCTGGTCCTTCATCAGCCAGACTAGCCGTCTTGTCGAATAATACTTAATGTAAGTTCATATGAAAAAATCTTTCCTGCTTTTCTCCGTCTTCCTCTTCGGTTCTTCTTATGTGGCATTAAATGCACAAGAAACTGTTCCTGCATCTGGCAGCAATGCTTCTGGTACCGGAGGATCGGTTAGCTATACCATCGGACAAACTGATTATACGCAATACACAACAGCGGGTGGTTCGGTAGCGCTGGGTGTGCAGATCCCTTATGAAATAACGGTGATTACAGCCGTCTCTCCTCTTCCCAATTTGAGTCTTACCTGTACCGCATACCCTAATCCGGCTTCAGCGGCATTAAACCTGAAAATGGGAACAACCCCATCCGACCAACTCTATTATATACTTACTGATGCAGAAGGAAAGGTGCT
>Ga0206918_1009_pt1 | contig 59731 bp, 54 predicted proteins | sample Alteio_BWOrgHeat_69_FD_152950 | JGI IMG/M metagenome (GOLD analysis project Ga0206918, IMG submission 152950) | Enriched cells from forest soil in Barre Woods Harvard Forest LTER site, Petersham, Massachusetts, United States -... | ecosystem: Environmental > Terrestrial > Soil > Temperate forest >... | reverse complement strand
ATTTACCGTGGGCGCAAAAAACGGAAGAATTTCAGGCAATAAAGCAAGTTGTCCGGCGATATAGCTTTTGAAGATCGGGCTCATTTTGTTCGGATCTTTTTCATCGTAGAAAAGATTCTTTTTGCCGGACGCGTCCCATAAACTTTGGTGAGTGTGGCCGCTGCAACCTGGAAGACTTTGGTTCCACTTTGCCATGAAGCTTGGCATGATGCCGAAACGTTTTCCAATTTCACGTGCTCCGGATTTAAAAAGAACAGCACGATCGGCGCACTCCAGTGCCTCTGAGTATAAAATCGCAGCTTCAAATACGCCCGGGCCGGACTCGCAATGAAAACCTTCGATGGGTACACCGAAAGCGAGAAGCTCATCTTGAAGAGCATTGGTGAAACCTTGGTTTTCATTCATGCGAAGAATGGAATAGCCGAACATTCCCGGCGTAAGGGTTTCCATGTTTTGATAATTTTTTTGCTCGAGAGTTTTTGAGGTTTCAGAAAAATTGAACCACTCAAACTCCATTCCGCAACTCGCACTGTAACCAGCGCTCTTTGCATCGGCGATTACTTTTTTCAAAAGCTGACGAGGGCAAACACCATTATCGAAGTCGCCGAGAAAAAATGGAACATTGTTATCCCAAGGAACGCGGCGTCCGGTAGAAAGGTCCAGTTTTGCAGTCGCATCTGGATAACCGGTTTGCCAACCGGTATAGGTCACATTGTCGTAGGTTGTGTCGTTGGTATCCCAACCGAAGATCACGCTGCAAAAACCAAAGCCGGTTTCAAGAGCGGAAATAAATTTATCGATGTGGATGTATTTTCCACGAAGCACTCCATCCAGATCGGCGATGGCCACCTTCACTTTTTGATCTTTCGGAGATTTTTGTTCTCTGAGTTGCTTTAATTCCTGAACGAGTTCGATACCTGTTTTGTTCATGTTACGACCCACCTTTTCTGACGATGAAACCATAATACCACGCATAGCTGAGCAAAAGTAATGCTGCATAAACGATCGCGACCGAAAAATTGTAGTAGACCATCGTGATGAGACAAAGTGCTGACAAGGTCAGTGCGATGATCGGTAAGGCCGGGAAGAAGGGCGTTAAATAAGTGCGTTGAACATGTGGATCTTTTTTACGCAGTGTTAAAAGCGAGAGCATCGAAATCGTATAGAGTGTGAGTGCACCAAAAACAGAAATGGTGATGATGTCATCCGTCTTCCCGGAGAAAATCGCCAAAATTCCGATGATCGTATTGAACACCAGGGCCACTGCCGGTGTGCGTCTGCTCGGATGAATTTGGCCTAACACTTTCGGAGCAAAGCCAAGGCGACCAAACTCAAAAGTTGCACGCCCCGCGCAGAGGATGATTCCGTGAAAAGACGCGAGCAAACCACAGAGACCGATCCCAATGAGTAAATGATAGAAGGGGTGAGATTCGCCGACTACTCTTCCCAGAGCTAAGGGAAGCGGCGAATCAGAAGTGACGGTGGTTCCAGCTTTGTAAACAATTGCTTCCCAACCGGCAACGCCTGTTGCTGCAAAGAGAGTGATGAAGGCAAGGATCACCAGTGTAAAAATAGAAATACTGAACGCGCGGACGATTTCTTTTTGGGGATTGTGTGTTTCTTCGGCCACGTTCGCTAGACCTTCAATACCGAGATAAAACCAAATCGCAAAAGGAAGAGCGGGAAGAATTCCGCTCCAGCCACCGGGGAGTGCGTTGTGCGAAAATGCGCCCCAAGTAAAGTGTGGCAGAGTGAGTCCGGCAAAAATAAATAATTCAATCACCGCAACGGTCGTGACGATCAATTCAAAAATTGCAGATTGTTTCACTCCCCAGATATTGAGCGAGGTGAAAATAAGATAGGCAACGACGGCGATGGTGGTGGGTGAAAATTGTGGGAAAAAGATGTTAAAATAGGCTCCAATCGCCACGGCGATCGCGGGTGGTGCAAAAATAAATTCAATGCATTGGGCGATGCCACCTAAAAAACCGAGAGTGGGACCGAAGGCTTTATCGGCGTAGATAAATGCTCCACCTGCTTTTGGGTAGGTGCAAGAAAGTTCCGCGTAACTCAAAGAGAAACAAATATAGAGAACGCTCACGAGTAAGGTTGCGGCTAGCATTCCGTATGGACCGGCCAGTGGCAGACCTAGGTTCCAACCAAAATACATTCCGGAGATCACGTAGCCGACGCCCATCCCCCAAAGCATGATCGGACCCAGGGCTTTTTCGAGGTGAGGTGAATTCGTTTTTACGGTCATGTTGAAATCGTATCTGGAGAAATAAAAAAAGCCGAAACATTTCTGTTCCGGCTTTTTCTAAAATAAAACTTAAAGATTAGTTCAAACCAGATTTCGTGTTTACCAATGCGCTCTGGTTGTCGATAGTCCACTGATCCTGATTGGCGGCACCTTTCAAGATGACCCCCGTTGCACCAATTTTATAAGTTGTCGTTGAAACTGCAGTCGCAGGTGTAATTGATGTCAAATCGCCTGTTACGCTAAGAGTTCCGCCGTCGCCGACACTTGCCTTAAATGAGGTGAAGGTGTCCGTATCGGCACAGGTCGTTCCATTTACGTCGACATTTGGAGTGCCGATCGTCGTCGTCCAGTTGTAAGCGAGGCAAGTTCCTCCGTTACTGGATGGACCACAGGTACCAGCCGATGAACCCGTAGCAAATCCGAGAGTATAATAAAATTTTGTTCCATCTCGACCGAAGCCGATGTTGCTCAAGCAACCTGTGAAGCTATTATTTTCAATGGTGAAGGATGATTCAACAGAGTTCGCTGCACCCAACGCAATCTTCACTTCAGATTGACGAGCTTTTGCTTGGAATTTGCTGTATTGAGGCATAGCTACCGTTGCGAGAATCCCGATGATAGCGACCACGACCATGAGTTCGATCAGAGTAAAACCGGCTTTTAGATTTTTCATAGATCTAGTATACATAATACAACATGAATTGGAGTAGTTTTTTTATATACAATCGCTATAGTCATAAATTTGTCACGAGTATGATTGCAGTGATTCTCTGTCCCATTCTCTTTTTTGCACAATCCCAAATTCATATTCGTGAATTTTCTCCGACTCAGATGGAAGCTAAATCTTATAATGCAGCTTTTTTTAAGTTTGTGACCATCGGTTACTGGCCTGCTGCGGTGGATTGGATGTGGATTCAAACCATTCAAGTCGCGGGTGATAAAAATTATCCGCAAAAGCTGGTTCCGTCGGTTCGTTTTTTTTACGAAATAGCCACGGATCTCGACCCAAAGTTTTACGATCTCTATGAGCAGAGCGGCGTTCTTTTTTCATTTTTTTTTAAAGATCCAGCAGACGCGGCACATCTATTGGAAAAAGGCATTCATTCTTTCAACGCATTCCCAAAGACCTCTGAGAAAGTAAAAGGGTGGTCCCATCCCTTTACTCTGCATTTACTACTGGCCTACGTGTACTCTTTTCAGATGCATGACTGGGCAAAAGCAAAAGAGTGTTTTCTAAGTGCGGCAGAGGTTCCTGGTGCCCCTAAATATCTTCAAAATATGAAATTTTGGTTAGAGGAAAAGGGATCTGAACGGATTTTAGCGCGACGGGTGCTGAACGCTTTGATTCAAAATTCCACCGATCCTGTTTTGAAGTCTCAGTACGAAGAGAAATTGAAGGCCTATGATTGAAGTTAAAAGCCTTTCGTTTGGAAGCATTCTCGATTCGATTTCATTTTCTCTGCAAGACGGCAAAACGCTGGCAGTGATTGGTCATAACGGCGCCGGTAAGACCACGCTTTTTCATGTTCTTCTCGGATTAAAATTCAAAACGGACGGCGCCTTTTCTATTTTAGATAAAAAAATCGGATTCGTCCCTGAACGCCCCTATCTACAAACGGAAGAGAGTTTTCAAAATTTTCTCGCCCTCCATTTGAACTTAATTTCATTCCCAAAACATGAACAAGAAGCAGAGATTCTGAGGGTAGCGAAGCAGGTTGGCCTTCAAGAAAGTTTGAATAAAAAATTCAACGTATTTTCAAAAGGGATGCTTCAAAAAGCTTTATTTGCTCAGGCCTTACTTGGTTCCCCGAAATTAATTTTTTTGGATGAACCGATGAGCGGATTGGATCCGGCCTCTCGTGAGGAAACCAAAAATCATTTGGATCGATTGAAGCAGAGCGGAGTCACCCTCGTGTTTTCATCGCATGTGATGGAAGATGTTGCGCTCCTGGCAGACGAAGTATTGGTGCTCGATCACGGCAGACAAACATTTTTTGGAAATGTTCAAGAATGGAAAACACGATGAGACACCTCGTTTTTCATACGTTTAGAAGTCTGCTTCGTGAAAAAATCATCTTTAATGTTTTTGGGATTACCATTCTATTTTTGTTCTTTGGTTATCTGGCGTCACTCTTGGTTTATGGTCGCCAGGACCGGGTGATGATGGACATGGGGCAGATGCTGAATGCTCTTTCGATCTTTGCAGTAGCAATCGGAATCGGTGCCCGCTTCTTGAGGCAAGAAATTGAAAGTAAGACCATTTACTTGTATTTGGTTCGTCCTCTTTCCAGGAGTTCTTTTTTTATCGGACGCTTTCTCGGAATGAGTTTATTTGTGCTACTCAATTTTACAATTCTGGTGTCGATTCTCGCCTTGGCAATCTCATGGATGGGGGGAACTCTTTCGTTAGCCTACGTTCAGTCGTCGATTCTCACCTTCATTGAAGCGCTCATTTTATTGGCCGGCAGTTTGATGCTCAGTTTTTGGCTGCGTCCGGCGCTCGTATTTATGGCCACTCTTGCTCTCGTGTTTTTGGGGCACAACCATCAGATGATTCAATCCCTTCAAGATAATCCGGAGACGAAATCTATGATTTTTGGTGTGTTCAATACTTTAACGCCAAACTTCAGTCTGTTTCTGATGAGTGACCGTGTTTTTTATGAACAGGCGATGTCGACGCCTGACATTGGCTTCGCTCTTCTCTATGGATTCCTCTGGCTTTTCTTTTTTCTTCTCTTGGGAAATGCAGTATTCTCTAGAAAGAACCTATGACCCTACTTCAATACATCCCGCAACCGCTGATTTCGGTGTTGATCATTCTATTTGGATTGATCGTAGGAAGTTTTTTGAACGTGGTGATTTGTCGTTTGCCTTTGGATCAATCCATTGTGAGGCCGGGCAGTCATTGTCCGAACTGTGAAAAGCCAGTGAAGTGGTACCAAAATATACCCTTGTTGAGTTACGTGTTTTTAAGAGGTAAGTGCGCTGAGTGTGGAGTGAGCATTCATTGGCGTTATCCACTGGTCGAGTTCCTGACCGCCGTTTTGTTTTTCTTCAGTTTCAGGGGAAAGATCGATATCGCCCAGTTTCGGCTGTGGTTTTTTATTGCGACTGGAATCGCCATTGCCTTTATTGATCTGGATCACCGAATCATTCCCGATGAACTGAGTTTAGGTGGATGGGCGATTGGCTTATTGACTGCGTATTGGGACTTTAGAAATGGTTTTGGACACCTCATCATTGCTTCTTTCGTGGGCTTTGGTTTTTTCTTTGCTTTTGCACTGATCTACGAAAAAATTACCGGTAGAGTCGGCTTGGGAGGCGGAGACATCAAGTACATGGGGATGATTGGTGCGTTTCTCGGGCTCGGTGGTATCTGGGCGAGTCTAGTGATCAGCTCCATTGTGGGAGCGATTGTTGGTATTGCCGTGGGTAAAATTCAGAAGAGTGATGAGATTTTGAAAACGGCTATTCCCTATGGCCCCTTCCTGGTGTTGGGTGCTTTGGTAGAATTATTTTTTGAGGTATCCAAATGGACGAACATTTAGAACGACAGTATTTGGAAGTGGAGCTCTATGAAAAAATCATGGTTCGTGAGCGTCGCCGTAAGGTTCTGCTGATCACTGCGGCCCTGATCCTTTTCCTGTTTTTGTGTGGAATTCCCGTATATAACGAGCGTTTTCCTAAATGGGAAAGTCTCAGTGCTGCTCGAAAGATCGGTGTGGAGATCGAAGAGCTCAAAACAGAATCTTTGCACTTAAAAAAACCGCTCTTGTTGTCGCTACTCGAAACCGGACAAATGCGAGTGGAGCAGGTAGCTCACTGCGGAGCAAGTGCTTCCGACGTACCCGTGGTGGAGGGATTACTGCACGAATCGAGTTGGACGAATTCGCAGTCCGATATCGCTTTGATGAATGATCTTGAGGCTAAAAAAACAAATTTGAAGTTTGCCGTTCAGCAAATTTGTTTTGATCCGGTCAGCGGCCTGAGTTTTTCAAAAAACAAAAAGGTGATTGTGCTGGTTCCTGTCAAAGATTTGGCGGAATCCCGCCTAGACAGGGCTTCGTATGTTGAGATTGAAACCGCTTCTGCAAGAATATCCATCAATTAATCAAAACTAAATCCTGAATAAAAGTGTCAACGTTTTGATTTTTATATCGACACGCATTATCAAGCTCGTTAGTATAATAAGTGAATGTCAGCAGCTCAAGGAAGGGCAGGAAGTGGTTTACTCGATCGTCTTCGATCCGGGATGAATTTTTCATTCGGCGGCGGTCGTTCTGCCGTCGGTCTTTCGATCGGTGCTTCCAGTATTAAAGTCACTGAGCTCAAAAAGAAAAACAAACAGTGGACGATGCTCAAGTACGCTTCCGTTTCTTTGGGAGACATGCCGGGCGAACATCGTGAAATTTCAAATCCGAACGCAATCTCGACGGCGATCCAAACTGCCTTAAAACAGGCCGGAATCACTTCAAAAGATGTTTGCTCCGCAATCGCTGGAAGTGGACTCATTATCAAAAACTTGATGGTCACCGTGGCGAACATGAAAGAACTTCAAGATCAGGTGTTCTGGGAAGCGGAACAATACATTCCTTACGACATCACCGAAGTCGTGATCGACTTTCAAGTGATCGGCGAACCCAAGGGCGACCAAGTAGAAGTGATTTTGGTTGCCGTGAAAAAAGATTTTTTAGAGCAATACATGTCGGTGATTTCACAATCAAAGCTGAATCCTAAAATCATGGATGCGGAGTTATTCGCGCTTCAAAATACCTTTGAGGCGAATTATTCCGTGTCGTCTAGCGAAGCGGCGCTGTTGGCCGACGTAGGGGCGATCAGCACCAAAATTGTTATTTGTGGTAACGGGATTCCCTATTTCACGAAAGACGCGCCTTTCGGTGGAATCGCCGTAACTCAAGAGATCCAACGAGAGTTGAATCTTGCCCGTCCTCAAGATGCGGAAGCATTGAAGGTCTCTGCGAATGTTCCTCAAGAGGTGAGAGATGTGTTGGGACGTACGGCGCAGAATCTCGCCGGTGAAATTAAAAAGGCGATCGATTTTTATTCCGCTTCCTCTCTCGGGCCACCAGTCACCAAGGTTTTTCTATCAGGTGGCGGATCGAGAGTGGATAGTTTGACCAAGCTGGTGCGTGAATATACGTCGATTCCTTGTGAATATTTGAATCCTTTTGAGCAAGTGACCGTGGACGCGAAAAGTTTTGCAGGAGACATTGGAAGTATTTCCCCTGAAGTGGTGATTCCAATGGGACTGGCAATCCGAGCGGGGGCCGGGGCATGATCAAGATTAACCTCGCGAAAAGAAAACAAGCATCTTATGCCGCCAATCCTGAAGGCAGTAAGGGCGGAGCATTCGCATCGCTCAAAGGTGCGTTTGGTTCGGGTGCTGATTCGAGCGAGATGATTACGATTCTCCGCCGAATTCTTTTTCCGGTTGGACTCTGTATCGCCACCTACTTTGCTTACAATTATTATGTCGATCTCAAGGTGGATGAATTTCAGGCTGAAATTACCAATATTGATAAAGAAAAAACAAAAATTCAGAACGAGCTATCGAAGATCCACGGATTCGAAAAACAAAAGACTGAGTTAGAAAAAACGGCGACCAGTATTAACACCAAGATCACGACCATCGAGAAATTGATTCAAGGAAAAGATCACATGGTGAAATCGATGATCGCGCTCTCTCAATCCTTGCCAAAAGATGTGTGGCTCACCGAGATCAGTGCAACCGAAACCACTTTTAGTGTGAAGGGCAATACGATCGACATGGGACTCGTCAGTGATGTCATGTCGAAACTCGGAACCAGTATTTACTTTAAAGATGTAAGCCTGAAGGGTAGTTCGGCGGATCCGAGCGGACGTCAGGCGAGCTTTGAGTTGTCCGCGAGGCGCGAATGATCGAGAAATTAAAGCGCGTTCCCTTTATTCTGATTTTCGTAATATATCTCGGATACACTGGGGTTCAATTTTACGAGTTTTCCTCATCACCCGATGGTCAGGTAGAACAGCATCAGGTGAAAATGAAACAGGTTCGTGAGGAGTTGGACGGATTTCGTAAAAAACTAGTCGAAGGCCAAAAATTCATGAAGAGCCTCGAACTAAGAAAAACAGAATTACGCGAACGCGTAGCGAAGCTTTCTGAGTATCAAGGGATGTTGTCTGAAGGCTTAGATGTACCTTCGTTGATCAAAATGTTGCTCACCGAAACTAAAAAAATTCAACTGAAGGTGGACAAAATTGAGCCGGGCCGCCGAATCCCGAAAGAGTTTTATGTCGAGCAAGAGTTCAAATTGAACGTCAGAGGTAGTTTTTCGCAAATGGTTCTATTTGCACAACGCGTTTCTCAGTTGCAGAGAATTTTGAAGATCGAATCTTTTAGCTTTAAGCCCTCAGTCGCAACGGGCTCTCGCTCCAGTAATCAACTCGATGCTTTGCTCTCCGTCCGAGCTTATCAATATACACCGAGTAAAGAAGATACGATGGCAGGGTCTTACAAATGAAGAACACTTTACTTATTACTTGGATGAGTCTTTTGATGATCGGAGCCTCTGCTCGTGCCGATTCACCCATGGAATCCATTCTTACCGAAGATGCCATTCGCGCACTTCGAGACCCATTTCGCGCTCCTAGTTTTGTGGTGGCGAAAGAAGTGGCAAAATCAGATTTAGAATCCTTTTCGCTTAAAGAATTTAAATTGAATGGTGTGATCACTACGGCGAAAAAAGCGAAGGCCTTGGTGACTCTCCCCAATTCAAAAACCTATTTTGTGGCGGTGGGGGATCGTGTGGGACTCAGAGACGGTCATGTGACCGCGATCTCCGGAGATTCCGTAAAAGTAGTGGAATATGATCACGACGATACCGGAAAACCTGTGCCGGAAATGTTTAAGTTATCGATCTCGGGAGAGATCAGTTACTGAGGAGAGATGATGATGTTTAAAAGTGCAATTACCTTCACGATTTTTTTGCTTCTCGCTTCTGGAGTCCACGCCGACGCGCTCGACTCCGCAGCCAATACCGAATCTGCAAAGAAAGAAGGAAAATTTACCGGCTCTCCGATCACTCTGAAGTTAAAAGACGCGGATGTGCATGAAGTGTTGCGTCTCATTGGCGAGACGAGTGGTTTCAATATTGTGATTAGTCCGCTAGTGACCGGAAAAATTACGGTGTCTCTCGATCATGTACCTTGGGATCAAGCGCTCGATGTAGTGTTGACCACGATGAAGTTGGGGGCCGAGAGAAATGACAGTGTTCTTCGAGTTCTTCCTCGCGATGTATTGTTAGCCGAAAAACAACAAGATTTGGACTCGAAAAAACTGTCAATGGCTACCGCTCCTCGCGTGACTCGGATTTTTCCGATCAGCTATGCCGATATGTCCCAGTTATCAACGCTTCTTCAAGCCTTTGCAAATGCCCAGAATGCAACTGGCGGCTCCAGCTCTAACACCACACAAATTCCTCCTGCGACGATCATCATCGACAACAATACTCAAAGTTTGATCGTGCGCGATACTTCAGAGAATGTTGAAAAAATTAGAAAAATGATTCAGTTGCTCGACGTACAAACCCCTCAAGTTTTGATTGAAGGAAAAATCGTGGAAGCGACGGAGCAGTTTACCAAGGATATCGAAGGATCGTTCGGCTTGGGTGGGACGGCGATGGGCTTTGGCTTCAACGGACAGCAAGCCTTGTTGGGTTCCGCAGCGCTGATTCCTTCGACAGCAAGTCCGGCAGCTGGTGCGGTTGCGGGTGCGACAATCATGAATTTGGGTGGACGACTCATTGGCATCAATGCGACGATGCGGATGGCGGAAGCTGAGAATAAATTGAAAGTGATTTCGTCGCCAAGAACCGTTGTTTTAAGCGGAAAATCAGCGTCGATTACACAAGCGGAAACAACAGCGAAGACATTGATCACTCCCGGTACTGCTACGAGTCCGGCAACTTCCCAGATCGTTCAAGTTACCGCCAATACGAAGTTGGACGTAACTCCACGAGTGACGAATGACGGATCCGTATTCATGAAATTGAATCTCACCCGTGATGTATTGCAAGATCAGTCGGGAACACCGGCGGTTGAACCACGTTTGTTGAATACCGAAGTGATCGTAGAAAGTGGAAACACCCTAGTGATCGGCGGAGTTTTGAATATCGACGACACGGAGAACAGTTCTGGAATGCCATTCCTTCGAAAGATCCCGATCATCGGCGCTTTGTTTGGGAGTGAAAATATTTCCAAAACCAAAAGTGAGCTGATGTTTTTCATCACTCCGAGAATTTTGAATCAAAAGAAAACAGCGATGTCGGAAGACGACATGAAGAAGCTCTAAGATGAGAAGAACTCAACCTAAGGGAACGCCCCTGATTTATCATTACTTGAAACTCTATCAGGAAGATCCCACTTCCCGTGTGTTCGCACCGTTGGCGGAAGCCTATCGAAAAGCCGGACTCCTAGACGAGGCAATCGAGATTTGTCGCGATGGACTTCGCATTCATCCGAATTTTATTGGTGGTCGGGTCGCACTCGCCCGCGCTTTTTTTGATAAGAAATATTATGCAGACGTCGTGAAGGAACTGGAACCGGTAGTACTCGACGCTCCCGACAATCTGGTTGCTCAACGTTTACTTGCGGATAGTTATCTCGTTCTGGGTCGAATCGCCCAGGCCTTGGGCGCCTATAAAGTGCTCCTATTTTTTACGCCACAGGATGCGGAGTTGGGGAGTATGGTTCGTGAGATCGAGACGAAGGCTTACGAAGATGGGGTTTTGGTTCTTCAAAATGACCCCATCCAGCTTAAGTCCTACTCTGTAAAAGGCGCGTCAAACGCTATTTCTGATGATCCGACCGTCAAAAAGAAGGAATGGATGAAGAAAATCGAGGGCTTGCAAACAATGCTGCTCCGGGTGCAACGCTTTAAACTTGCGAATAAAGCCTGATCAAGGGTATTCAAGACTACTATGGCATCAGTATACCCTACGAACGAATTTAAGAAAAACATCAAACTCGAGATCGATAATACTCCATTTGCGATCGTCGAATTCCAACACGTCAGTCCAGGTAAGGGCAGTGCCTTCACCCGTACGAAGTTGAGAAACCTTTTGAACGGCAACGTGATCGAGAGAACCTTCAAGTCTGGTGATCGCGTTCCTGCTGCCAACGTTGAGATTAAAGACATGACCTATCTTTTTAAAGATGGAAGTGGCTTTAACTTCATGAACTCTGAAAATTTCGAACAGATCGTGATCAGTGCCGAACAAATTGGCGATCAATCCAACTTCATGCAAGACAACATGGAAGTTCAAGTATTGTTCTACAACGAAAGACCAATTACCGTTGATCTTCCGACCTTCGTAGAATTAGTGGTCACTCAATGTGCTCCTGCATTCAAAGGCGATACCGTCACGGGTGGAACGAAACCGGCAACATTGGAAACCGGCGCAGTAGTAAACGTTCCCTTCCACATTTCTGAAGGCGACAAGATCAAAGTAGATACACGGGAATGTTCTTATGTCGAAAAAGTTAACAAGTAAAAAACCTAAAACTGCAGCTAAAATCGCTAAAAAAGCGGCAGTTTCTGCGCCTAAAAAAAAATCCCCCCTGCCGTTTGAACCGGAAGATTTCGGGGATCTGTTTGATTTCTTGAAATCAAAAGGGATTGCAGAGTTTGAATGGGCCAAAGGCGATCAACTGATTTCAGTGAAAACGGTTTCGTCACCTATTGGTGGAACGATATCTACTTCGTTCTCTCCGCCTCCAGCGGTGGCTTCTGTTCAAGTTTCGGAAACTTTGAAAGTTTCAAATGCAGAACCAGCAAGCTACAAAAAAGTGCTCTCGCCCTTCGTGGGAACTTTTTATCGCTCACCTTCGCCGACGTCGGCATCGTATGTCGAAACTGGTAAGAGAGTTTCACCGGGCGACACTCTTTGTATTATCGAAGCAATGAAGTTGATGAACGAGATCGAAGCCGATTTTGCGGGAACCATCGTCCAGATTCTAGTGGAAAACGGTCAAGCAGTTGAATTCGGAGAGCCGCTCTTCGTGATCGACACCGCTAAATAAAACTGCGAAGTAACAACAGTAAAGAACAACATGAAACCACCGTTCAAAAAAATTCTCATCGCCAATCGTGGGGAAATCGCCCTTCGGATTATCCGCGCCTGCCGAGAGTTGAATATTAAAACGGTTGCCGTTTATTCCAGTGCGGACGAAAGCTCCCTACACGTAAAACTTGCGGACGAGGCAATTTGCATTGGTCCAGCCTCTCCCAAACTGAGTTACCTGAACATGATGAGTATTTTGTCGGCCGCGGAAGTGACTGGTGCTGACGCGATTCATCCGGGTTATGGATTTCTATCGGAAAATGCGGAATTTGCGCGCTTAGTTCGCGAATGTAAGTTCACGTTTATTGGTCCGACTCCTGAAAATATCGAAGCAATGGGTGAAAAAACTCGTGCTCGCGCCAAGGCAAGAGAAGCAGGCGTGCCGATGTTGCCAGGAACTGTGGCTGCAGTGGATGGAGTGGAAGAGGCGGTTACGGCGGCGAAAGACATTGGTTATCCTGTGATCTTGAAAGCGGCCGCAGGTGGCGGCGGACGTGGTATTTTTATCATTCGTTCGGAAGCCGATCTGAGCAATTCATTCCAGCGTTGTAGTGAAGAGGCGAGAGCTGCATTTGGCGACGGGTCTCTCTACGTGGAAAAGTTTTGTGAGTTTCCTCGACATGTTGAAATTCAGGTGGCTTGCGATCGTTTTGGTAATCGTGTTTTTCTCGGAGAACGGGATTGTTCGGTTCAACGACGCCATCAAAAATTAATTGAAGAGGCGCCGTCGGCTATTATCACGCCGGAAAATCGTCGAAAAATGGGCGAAGCCTCACTCGCACTTTGTAAGCATGTGAATTACGAGAGCGTTGGCACCGTAGAATTTTTGGTGGACGAAGACCGTAAATTTTATTTCATGGAGATGAATACCCGGATTCAGGTGGAGCACACGGTGACTGAAATGATCACCGGTATTGATCTGATCAAAGAACAAATCCAAATCGCAGCTGGCGAAAAACTGAGTTTTTCGCAAAAAGACATTCAGTTGAACGGCCATGCTTTCGAAGTTCGGATCAATGCAGAAGATCCCGAAACCTTTCATCCTAGTCCGGGAAAAATCACGGCGCTGCATGTTCCGGGCGGTTTTGGCGTTCGCGTGGATTCATTTATTTATGATGAATACAAAGTGGTGCCGTTTTACGACAGTATGTTGGCGAAATTGATCGTTCATGCCAAGACGCGTGAAGACGCCATCGCAAAAATGCGCCAAGCTCTCGACGAATTTGTCATTCACGGAGTCAAAACCACGATCCCGCTTTTTCGCGAAATTTTTGCGAGTCAACGTTTTGTCGAGTCGGATTATACTACGCGTTTTATCGAAGAGTTTTTTGCTGAAAAAGCACAGAATTCCCCACAAAAATAAGCCATTTCAACGTATTCTTAGAGGATATGTCTGAGGGCAATTTACCGCGCAATCAAGACGAATTGGAATCCGCTAAAATTCTCATTCAGGAGAATCTTTACGAAGAGGCAAAACACGTTTTGTTTCGGTTACTCACGCGCACACCAGACACACAATCCTTCGACAATCGACGAGCAAGAGAGCTGCTGAAAAAAATCGAAGAGATTGAAATGAAGGAGTTGTTTTCTAAGCCATCCCGCTCCAAGGCCAATGCTACCGCCGAAGATTCCGATGCGGTGATTTCCAACCTCGAAAACGACCTCCAACTTGGTTCCAATGTGGAAAGTCGATTGTTGATGGAAGACGAACAATGGAAAGTGGACGAGTCTCCGACGAATGCCAGAGAGTTGTTCGACCTGTCGATTGCTTTTTTTGAAATGGGTTGCTTCTCCGATGCCTTACGAGAGCTCCATCGTGCTGAAAAAAAGATTAGGATTGAAGATTCCTTTCTGGGCGAGCTGGGAGTCTCCATCGTTGCTCTCACCGGACAGACCTTGGTTCAGCTTGGACAGGCTTTTAACGCCAAAATTTATCTGGAGCCTATTCTGATGGAGCCGGATCTTCCTCATGAACAAAAAATAATTTTGTATTACACGATGGGACTCATCGAGCAGGCGCTGGGAGAAAAAAGACCTGCTAAAGGTTGGTTTCAAAAAGTAGTGGAAACGGACCCTGATTTTAGAGATGTGCAGCAACGCATTCGCTTGATGACCAAGACAACATGAAAAAAAGAAAACTCAAGATAGCTTTTGGGATTTTCTTCGGACTGGTGACCTTGAGTCTCGTCGGCGGAGTGGTGTTTCTAGAAAGTTCCTATTTTGGAAAACTGGTTAAAAAAATCATTTTAGAGCGCGCCCCGAAAACGCTCGGAGTAACTGCAGACTTCAACAACTTGAAGCTCTATCTTTTTCCACCGGGCATCGGCTTCGCGAACCCAAAAGTTCAAATCCAAAGAGACAATATTATCAAATTTCCGATCGAAGCGTCAATTGAGGCAAACGAGCTTCGTCTTCACTTTGAACCGATTCAAATGTTGTCGGGGACACTGCAAGTATCCAAGGTCGTGGTGAAGGAAGGGTCGATCATCGCCAGCCTCGGTGCCGACGCTTTTCAGCCGAAGCAGACCAAGAAAAAATCCAGCCCACTAAATTGGGATCAGTTGTTTGAATTGCAAATCAACGGCGTGGAATTTGAAAACACCTTTCTATCCGTTGAAGCCGAATTGCCCGAGAGCGCCGGGAAAAAAGTTCAGTCTGAGTTTGTGGTCAAGCATCTGGTGGTCTATAAGGAAAAAATCGATAAAAAGATGGTCTTCCGGTCCGAAGGTCTGGTCAATGCGGTGAAGCTTGATGTTCCGAAGGAAGTTGCAGATGTGCCGATTCATGCCGTATCGGAATTGGAATGGAACCTTGATCTCACGGATGAAGCAATGAATCTAAAGCCATTGCGCCTCCAGTTGTTCGGCATGGAGCTCACGACCCAAGGAAAAGTGACCGGGAATATTTTGGACCCAAAATCCCCCTTGAACTTTACCTTGAACGCAAAACTCAAATCCGATTTGGAAGAGTTTTTTTCCGCGAATGAAATCAGCGATGAAGCTAAGGGAGATGTGGACGCGAGCCTGAACGTTCAAGGAGATTTTAAGAACATTAAGAAAACCCTCAAAGGTCAGTATCAAGTGTCCGGCAAAAACTTGAAGTGGAAGGATGCCTTTGCATCGTCATTGGATGGAACAGGCCATTTGGATTTAGCCGAAAACGAAATTCAAATTAAAAAGATCAGTGTGTTTGAAAATGAGGATCATGAAAAGGGCGGTGAAATTCAGCTGAGCGACACCAAGTTGTCCATCAATTCACCTCTCGAAGGACTTGCCGCGAAAGTCACGATCAAGAATGCGCCAATGCATTGGGCTGGCGGTGTCGTCTTAAAAGGTGTTTATCCACTCGGGGGTGTGATCAGCGGCACGGCGGAGATTAGTTCTGCACACTCGAAATTGGAAATTCGGCCGAACTTGGAAGTGAAAAACTTTGTGCTCGATAATCAAAACATGAAAAAGGTGAAGCCTCTCCACTATATTTTGAAACCGAAAGAAACGGTTCACGTTCAAGGTCTCCTGATTTCTCAATCTGGAAAAATGGATTTTCAAAAAGTTTTTGTGGACCTCAAAAAAACGAAGTTGGAAGTGAATGGCAGTATCAGTGGCAAAGATGGTTTTGATTTGCATGCGAAGGGCGCCTTAGATCTCGAAGACTTTAATGAGATCGCAGAAAGCCCAATCCGAGGGGCTGGAACACTGGCAGCGTGGGTGCATGGTAATGCCGACGACGGCGTGATTATCGATTTTGATCCCGATCTGGATCATGCGGAGTACATCAATCTACGCTTGGGACAAGTGAAGGGGCGTTTAACCTATGATGAAGAGGCGGATGAGCTCCGCTTTTCGGGTATTCATGCAAAAAAAGAGAAAACATTTTATTCGGTGTTGGATGGTCTCATCGATTTGGGAGACACGTCGGAAATTCGCATGCCGTTTGTCATTCACTCTGGTCGGGTGGAAGACTTGATTCAGATTCTCGCACCCGTGATCAAAAAAGTGACTTGGTTTCCTCTCACTCTGAAGGGTGAGGTGCACGGGACCGTGAACCTTCATGGTAAGACCAACTTTGCCAACATGATTATTGATTCAAATCTCGAAGGAGTGGATTGGAGTTTACTGAGCGAGCGGGCGCGTAAGATCAAAATGAACTTTGGTTATGATCAAGGAACTTATTTTGTAAGAGACTTAGTGTTATCCAAAACCAGTGGCAGTGTTCGAGGAATGATTGAATTCAACTCGCTCAAGGATAGTCTTGATTGGAGCTTTGCCACCGACGGGTTTTCATTGAATGACATCGACTTCTTTGAACGACTCGAAATTCCAGCTCGATCAAAAATTGAATTTAAAAGTACGGGGACGGGCCCGATCGACCACTTGGTCTCCAATACCAGTGGACGGTTTTTTCAAACCGAGATCAAGGGAGAGCAGTTGGAACCTTCCGCGTTTAATCTCGACGTGAGTGAAAGTACCCTAAGAGCTGGTCTGGATGTTTTTGGAAAGCGCTTGCACGCACAGCTACGTTACGCTTTGATTCCAAAACAACCGTCCAGTTTGAGCGTCGAGGCGAATAATTTCGATTTTTCTCCTGCGATTTTGATTCTCAATCCGAAATTGTTGGATGATCCGAACCTACTCGGGCTAATTGATGGTCGAGCACAGTTTGATTTTTTGAGTACTCAATCGGAATTGGCTCGTGGTGAAATTCAGTTAAAGAAGTATCTACTCAAGAAAACAGGGTTTGCGCTTCAGCTGGCATCACCCATATCCACAGCAGTGCAACTCGGGTATTTTAATATTGCGCCGGCTGTTTTTAAGTTCAACGACAGCCAAGTCATTCTTTCCGGTGAAGGAAAGCGAGGAGATGTTGACCTGCAGTTGAAAGGTACCGTGGATATGGCAATCGCGGAACTGTTGAGTTCTTCGATTCAAAAGGTGAACGGCAAAGCAGACACCGAATTGCATCTGGTCGGCCCGCTTAAAGATTTGAAGGTGAACGGCGATTTGAGTTTTACCAACGCCTATGTATTGATGAGGTGGTTGCAAACACCGTTTGAAGAAATGGATGGCACTCTGAGTATCCGGCAGAACACCATATACCTCGACGACTTCGATTCTTTTTTGGGTGATGAGGTATTCTCCCTTTCAGGACAAATCGAAACTTATGCCCAACAATTCCCAAAATTGGATCTTCGGGCTCAATTTGACGACAATAAAATAAAAATGCAGCCGCTTGAATTTGCTCAGGTCCGAGGTACTGCGTTCATCAAAGGGGAAAGTCCGCCGTACCAAATTTCCGGGAATCTCGACGTCGTGCAGGCCCTGTGGACCAAAAGCTTTAGTCAGTCCGGCCCATCGATTTCCAAAGCGGATCGTTTTGCGCCAACCGATACAGATAAGCAGGTGAGTAACAATCTTTTCAATCTTGATTTACAGATCAACGCACCTCAAGGGTTCAACGTCCGTAATGAAGTGATGGATGCGGAGTTTAGAGGAAAAGTAAAATTGAGTGGTCCGCCTGACAATCCAATTATCCTAGGCGAAGGTCAGTTGGTCCAAGGTAAGGTGCTATTCAGAGATCGTCCGTTTATTTTGGAAAGTGTGAAGATCACCTTCGATGATCCTTACGCCATGAATCCGAAGTTCAGTGCGGTGGCGTTAACAGATTTGAATCAATATAAGATTCGCGTCCTCGCTTACGGGAGATCGAGCTCTTGGAAACCGGAGTTTAGCAGTACTCCTTATTTGCCCGAAGGCGAAATCTTTTCACTGCTGGCTTCCGGGTCGCTCAACTCCAACGTGAGTCGCTTCCAGAACCGTGATCGAAGTTATGTGAATCAAGGTGAAGCTGCTTCGTTGGTGCTCCATTCCCTTGATTTCGGTAAAGATATTCAAAGCAAAACCGGTCTTCAGTTCGACGTAGAAGAAGCCGTTGATACTCAATCTGCAAACAGTATTTTCAGTCCGCAAAACTTGGCTGCGAACGTAGCCGCGCCTAAATTGGTGTTGAAACGACAATTCGGAGACAATTGGGTGCTGTCGTATGGTAACACGGTAGGGGTGGGAAATAACGTTCAGCGAGAAGGAACGGTCGGGTATAAGTTTAATCGATCTAACTTTTCGATTTTGGGCGTTTACAACAATACCGACGATCCGAACACGCGAGATAACATCACGTCTTTTGGAATGGATTTAAAATTTAACCGAAGGTTTAAATGAAATTGATTCTAGCGAGTCTTTTTTTCATTACGATTTCAGCCCATGCCGCACCCATCGACGAGATTCGCGTTGAAGGCGAAGGTATGAATACGGATCAAGTGCAGACCCTGAAGAATATTTCCGGTTTTTTACCCGGAGATGAGTACGACAAAGCGAAAAATGAACGGGCGATCGGTAAGTTTCAGGATTATTTTCAAGGCAAGGGCTATGTGAACATGCATGTTGCCGATGTTTTTGAAAAAAACCCAAAAAATGCGAAGACGATCCTCCTTTATCGATTTTCCTTGGGCGAACCGCTGAAAATTTCACAGATCGAAGTCATTTCCAAAACTGAGGCGTTGACCCCCGAGTTGAAGCGAAAGCTATTGCAATCAGTGGAGTTGAAACCAAACGAATTGCTCGATCGAGACCGACTCAAGGAAATGAAAAGGAACATTGAGGTTGCTTTGCTCGGGCAAAACTTTATCGATTCGAAGGTGGTAGATCTTCAAACGGAATCGGTCGGGACGAACTTATTCCGAGTAATTTTTTCCGTCGAACTAGGGCAGCGAGTGGTATTTTCGGTGAGCGGAAATGAATATTTCACTCGAAGTGAGCTAGCGGCGCTCATCGAAGATCAACGAAAAATCGGGTTGGGGCGCGATTATATTTCGGCAATCATCAATCGTCTCGTCGACTACTACGAAGAATACGGGTTTCGGTCCGTTCAGATTACGCCCTACACGTTTGAGTCGAGTCGGGGAGATCCGCGAAGAGTAGTGTTCGAGATCAACGAGGGTGAGCGCGTCCACATCCGCCAGATTATTTTTGATGGGCAAGAGTACTTCCAAGCGTCCGAACTGGAAAAAATATTTTTTCAAAATGCAGCGGACCGAATTCAGGCGAAAATTTACAACGAAAAAATGGTGGAGTCTGCCGCCCAAATGATGGTGGAGGTTTTGAAAAAGAAAGGCTTTTTGTCGGCGAAACTCATCGCGATTAAAACGGAAGTGGAGCATCAACCCGACGTGAATGTTCGGATTTTTATCAGTGAAGGAATTCAAACCAAAGTACAATCTATCGATTTCATAGGGAATCACGTACTAAACGCCGAGATCTTGAAACAATTTACAGGCTTGAAAGAAGACCAGCCACTGAGTTTGTCGAAACTTGAAGAAGGTTTGGAGTTAATCAAGAGAGAATACAAGAATCTCGGTTATCTCGACGTTAAAATCGTGAATGAAAATTCGGGACAACTGGTGACGTATTCGGAACGAAATCAGTTTGCTTATATTAATATCGAAATCGATGAAGGAACGCAGTGGCTTTATTCTGGGCTGAAAATTTTCGGCACTGAAAAGACGAAAAATGAAGTGGTCGAACGAGAAATTTTATTAAAAATCGATGAACCCATTTCTGAGAAAAAGTTGATTGAAACCGAAGATCGTTTACGGAGACTCGGAGTCTTTGGACAAGTGACCCTTGAGCTGACACCTGGCGAAGATCCGAAAAAATATAAGGAGCTGAAGGTATCGGTAACTGAATCGGTTCCGGGCAATGTTGCTGCCGGTTTCGGGGTTCGAAATGACCTTGGATTCCGTATTTTTGGTGAAGCTTCTTATGCAAATTTGTGGGGACTCAATCATTCTTTGGTATTCAGTGCGAACACGAATCACCGGCTCAGTGAGTTTCACTTTGAAGAATTTAGAATTCAGGCGGGTTATATCTGGCCTTGGTTTACCTTAGGCGAAACCACATTTAGGCCGAATCTGACTTACGAACAACGTCAGTACATTCAGTTCGACGCGAGAATTTCCACATTTTCGGCCAGTCTTGAAAGAATGCTGATTAAATCGGTGAGGCTTTTTGGAACCTTGACCTATTCGATCGAGCAAATCACCCAATTTAACGCCCAAGATGTGGTCGACGATCAGGGCATTCGGATCGGCTCGATCACGCCACAATTAAAAATCGATTTACGAGATAATCCGGTAACGCCCAAACGCGGCTTTTTTGCGATGACCTCATTTGAATACGCCAATGCGCTTTTGGGGTCACAAATTAACCCGATGCCAGTGGATTATGGCCGATTTCAGGCACGAACCGACCTTTATCTCGATTTTATCCCTCATGTGGTTTGGTATACGAGTATGAGGGGCGGTTGGTTGAAAAACTTCGCGAATGTGTACGGATCGGGCTTTTCGATCCCTCTGATTAAGCAATTTGCCCTCGGAGGGATCAATTCCATGCGTGGATACCTCGAACAAGAGATCAATGTTCAGGAGAATGGCAACCCGAACCGGCGGGTTCAGAACTACATGACCTACGTTAACTATCGGACACAATTCGACTATTACACTTCTCAGAACCTGAGTTTGGGTCCGTTTTTGGACGCCGGTAACCTCAATGTCGACCAATTTACCCTGGGAGCTCTTGAATACGGTGCTGGGGTGGGTCTACGATATATGACGCCGGTAGGACCGGTGAATTTTGACTGGGGATTCAAACTTTTCCCCAAAGCGCTCGCAGAAACCAATGTTTTCTACTTTTCGCTGGGCGTAAACTGAATTTAGAATTTGACTCGTTAGACCGGCTCGGGTATTTCTTTCAATCTTATGTTTCAACAAAAATCTTATTTAGCCAAACAAGTGGGCGCGCATTTCTATGAAATTAAAGGCCCAAATGCTCCAAAATGGTACATCATCGATGCCAAGGATCAGGTAGTAGGACGTCTTGCTTCAATGATTGCAAAAATCATTATCGGTAAGCACAAAACTACTTACACTCCTCACGTAGATACCGGTGATTTCGTGATCGTGATCAACGCTGATAAAGTGGTGTTCACTCGTAACAAACTCGATGGAAAAATTTATCGTGATTATTCCGGCTACATCAGCGGTTTGAAAGAGCGTACAGCTCGTCAAATGTTGCAAGACAAGCCAGAGGAAATCATCACTCGTGCAGTATACGGTATGACTAACAAGTCTACTCTTGCTAACCACCAGATGAAGAAGTTGAAAGTGTATGCAGGAACAGAGCATCCACATTCTTCTCAACAACCAAAAGACATTACTGATGCTGGTATGAAATCAGCAAAATACCACTCGGTATTTGAGAAAAAAGCAGTATTTAAAAAGGCTTAATAGATCATGGCTCAAACAATGGAAAAAGAATTGAATAACGTAGGAAAACGTAAAACAGCGATTGCTCGTATCTATCTTCGCGCACGTAAGGGCGAAATGGGAATGATCAACGTGAACGGACGTTCATTGGAAGCTTACTTCCCACGTCCAGCACTCCAGAAGATTGCAATGCAGTCTTTGGATCTCACCAACACTAACGGTCAGTACGACATTTACGTGAACGTAAAAGGCGGCGGGATTGCTGCTCAGGCTTCTGCGATTCGCCAGGGTGTTGCTAAAATTTTGAACGAAGTAGATCTAGCAATGAGACCAGCTTTGAAAAAAGCAGGCTTCTTGACTCGTGACTCTCGTAAGGTTGAACGTAAGAAGTACGGCTTGGCCGGAGCTCGTAAGAGATTCCAATTCTCTAAGCGTTAATCTTCAGGCTTTCGCCAAATGTTTGGCGATGGTGGAACTAAAAAACTTGAAAACGACCCAAGGTACTACTTTGGGTCGTTTTTTTATTAATGCAACTCACCGGATTCATGGCATAATTTTTACATAAGGAATAAAAATCTCTATGAAAAAAATGACTCTGAATTTGATCGCGCTATCAGCTTTAGTTTTAACATTTTATTCAGTCGCTCAAGCAGGCACTGTAGCAACCGTAAATGGAAAAGTAATCACGGATGAGGATCTACAGGCACTGGTTGCGAATCTTCCTGAAGTGCAAAAAGATAATCTTTTAAAAGACCCTGCTACTCGCAAGCAGCTCGTCGATAACTTGGTCGACCAAGAATTGATGTATCAAGATGCAATGGCCAAAAAGGTTGAGGCGTCCAAAGAATACATGACTGCGATGAACGCATTCAAAAAACAGGCCTTGGTAAATATTTTAGTGCAAAAGCAGTTGGCTCCAAAAGTGACGGCTGAAGCAGTGAAGGCCTACTACAACAAAAATAAGGTGAAGTACTCTACTGACCAAGTTCATGCTCAGCACATTTTGGTTCCGACCGAAAAAGAAGCTCAAGAAGTTCTGGCTGAAGTGAAGAAGCCAGGTGCTGATTTCCAGAAAATTGCAGAAACCCGTTCTAAAGATCCGTCCGCTAAAAATAACCGAGGTGATGTGGGTTACTTCGGACGTGACATGTTTGATCCCGCTTTCGTAGAAGCAGCATTTACCACTAAAGTGGGCGAAATTGTAGGACCGGTGAAGTCTGCCTTCGGTTACCACGTGATTAAAGTAGTAGATCGCAAAGTGGGTAAGACCCCTGAGTTTGCTGAAGTGGAGCAAAAAGTTCGCACAGATGTTCAACGCGAAACACTTCAGAGTTATGTGGCGATCTTGAAGCAAAAAGCGAAGATTAAAGAATAATATGTATCCGGCTCCTTTTCTATGCCGGACGCATTAAGATTTAAAAAGCCTGGGAGAATTTCTCCTGGGCTTTTTTATTAAGTTTTTTGGCAGTAGAGATTAATTTTTGCGCATCGCACTTCGCGCGCGCGAAGCGCGAAATGATACCAATCGACGATGCCTTAGTTAATCATCCAGTGCTTCTTGAGCGTGTCGAGTAGGCCGATGGGATACATAATTGCCTCATGTCTCAGGAAGCTTTCTAATGGTTGCCAATCTGCAGTTGAGACTAGTTTCCCATTTTCGATGATCTGGTGCTCTCGATTCTGGTAAAATAATGGATCGCTGAAGTCAGCTTCGAACAAAGTAATCAATTCATGGCCATGTCTTCCGTTAAATATAAAAATATTTTCAAAGGTAGCTAGCAGGCGAATGTTTTTGATTTCCGCATTTAGCTCTTCCTTGATTTCTCGAATGAGCGCTTCCGTTGGAGTTTCTGTGTCTTCAATACCACCGCCAACTGGCCGGTAGAAGTACTCTTTTTTAACGGGATCATATCCTTTGGAAATAAAAATCATGTCTTCGTGTCTAAATACACAAAGAGCAAGTGGGCGCGGGGTAGGTGCAGTCATGTTAGGAATCATTCTATGACTTAAAAATGACATAAACAAGAACTACCATAAACGCCCGTTTCCTGTTTTTGGCTGACCATTTACAGATGAGAAGCAAAAAGATAATCTCAAGTGTATGAAGACAATCATTTTCACTCTTGTTGGAATTCTATCCCTGAGTTGTTTTTCCTTAGCCGGACCAAATATGAAAGGCGTGGATCTCTATAGTTGGAAGAGTAAGGACGGGGGCATTCACTATGCTCTACTGGATGGTACCAACCGCTTAAAAACGCCTGATGAATTGGTCAGTAATCAAATGAACATCGCTGAACTCGAGGCCAAGATGAAAAAACTACCGGAGAAATCAGATATTTTATGGAATAATACGGTCGGGGTTGACCATGAGCTTGAGTTGAATTTTGCATTCCCATCTCGCTTCATGATTCAAAAAATCACCAATTTCGCGCATAATGCCCACTCTAGTTTAAGATTGGCACCAAAATCAAATCACGATGTTCATCTTTAGGTGAATAGGCGAGCGACGGGCATCACTCAATTATCGTTATAATCCTTCGCCGTGATTCCGTACTTCTCCAACTTACGTAGAAGAGTCTTTTTAGGAATATTGGCATGGATTGCCGTCTGATTGATTTTTCCTTTGAAAACCTTGAGGGCTTCCATCAGGAATTGCTTTTCGAATTCTTCTTTACTCGCCTGGAAGTCGAACTTCTGTACGCTCATGCGGAAGCTCATTGCACTTCCATCCATTGGTACTGAACCTTCTTCAAGGGAGATATCGGCCGCGCCTGATTTATCGGCAACTGCACCGGCACCAGTGTTGAAGTTTTTGATTTTTTCCGGAAGAGAATCTGCAGAAATCATGTCGTCCCCTTCGAGAACGAAAGCATGTTCCATTACGTTTTCTAATTCACGGATGTTTCCAGGCCAACGATGCGCTTTCAAAAGCGCCATCGCGTCTTCTTTGATTCCGCGAATTTGCTTGTGGTAGCGTTGATTGAATTTTTCGGTGAAATAGGTCGAAAGTGATTCGATGTCGTTTTTGCGTTCACGAAGTGGTGGCAACTGGATCGGAAGAACATTCAAGCGATAGAAGAGGTCCTCTCGGAAGGTCCCATCTTTGATCATCGTTTCTAGGTTTCGGTTTGTCGCCGCAACGATACGCACGTTCATTTCGATTTCACGATTTGAACCCACGGGTGTGAATTTCTTCTCTTGAAGAACGCGAAGGAGTTTTACCTGCATTGAAGCCGGGATTTCTCCGATTTCATCCAAAAATAGAGTGCCGCCTTCAGCGTATTGGAATTTACCAATTTTGCGTGAATCTGCTCCCGTAAATGCGCCCTTTTCATGGCCGAAAAACTCACTTTCCATGAGCGATTCAGGGATGGCTGAACAGTTGATTGCTACAAAACGATTGTCTTTTCTCGGTCCATTGTAATGAAGTGATTGTGCAACCAATTCTTTACCGGTTCCACTTTCGCCGCGGATCAGTACTGCAGTGTCTACACGTGCAAGGCGATCGATCACGCTGAAGATTTTCTTCATTTCATTACTTTGGCCAACAAATTCATTTCCGCTTGGAAGATTGAATACCGGTGCCGAGTAGGAGAGGGTCTTCACCATGTTTTGGCTCTTGAATGCCAAATCAATCATGTACACCAGGTTATCGGATTTTACTGGTTTTTCGAGGTAGTTGTAAGCGCCGAGGCGAGTGGCTTCGATTGCATCACGAATATTCGAGAAAGCAGTGAGGATCAACACCATGATCGATGGATCGTGCGCTTTGATTTCTTTCAAGGCTTCGATACCGGTCAAACGTGGCATGTTCACATCCATCAATACTAGATCAAAGGATTTTGCCTTGATGCGATTTACTGCTTCTTCTCCGTCGGAAGCTTGCTCTACGATGTATTGTCCTTCAGCAAGTGCTGAGGCAATGGATGTTCTTAGATCAGCATCATCATCAACAACTAAAATTCTACGCATGGGTATTCTCCTTATTAAAAACTAAATTTTCACTTTTTTGTTTCTTCGCTTGATTGCTGGTAGTGAAGCCCAGCTTTGGTAAATCGGTTTCAGATAAATCGAGTGGCAGTAAAATCTTGAATTCGGTACCTTCGCCCGGTGTGCTCGTCACCGAGATTTGGCCGCGGTGGGCTTCGATGAAGTATTTCGAAAGGTAGAGGCCTAAGCCTGAACCTTTAATCTTTTGAGTTGCCTCATTTTTAATGCGATAGAAACGACCAAAAAGATGCGATAGATCGTTTTCAGCCATTCCAATTCCTTCGTCGCGAACGCTGATCTCAACGCAATCACCCACTTCATGAGTTTTGATGTGAACGGTCGTGCCTTCCGGAGAGTATTTAATCGCGTTATCGATTAGGTTACTCAATACTTTTGAAATCAAGTCGGTATCAATTTTAATCGCAAAAAGTGGCTCAAAATCAGTATTAATTTGGATTCTTTTAGCTTGAGAAACAAAACGAAGCTTCAAGATCACTTGCTCCAAGAGCTGGTTGATGTCCTTGGTTTGAAGCTGCACACGAACACCTTGATTATCGATACGGCTCAATTCCAAAATTGAGTTTACGAATTGGTTGAGGTCTTCATTGGCTAAAAAGATATGATTCATCAACTCTACGTCTTTGCCTGTCAAGCGATCGGCAAGTGAGCGTTTTAACGACTCGGTGAGACCCTGAATTTTTGCAATTGGTGTTTTGAGGTCGTGAGTGACGAGTTGGAGGAAGTTAGTCTTCATTTCCTCAACCTCGATCAGCATTTTGTTCTCTTTCTCGAGAGCAAAACGTTTTCTATGCTCAGAATAAAGACGGAGCGGAATCATGAGATAAAAGCTGAAGGTAAGAGAAATCAAGGGCGCGCCGAGTGGCAACCAGTGAGCGCCAAGGTGAGGGAACGGCTGAAAAATAATTAATGATAGCGCAAAAGTTCCGATGACTGAAATCAATGAGAGTTGGATCAGGCGACTTGGGCGGACTCGGAATGAGGCAACGATGATCGCAAACGAAAGAAGAAATGAGAGTACGGCTAAATAGGGAAAACTCACTTCCTTAATGCCTTGTTTATTGAGGATTGAATCCAGGATATTGGCATGAACCAGGATCTTAGGAAAAAGTTGAGAGTTTTGACTCGCGTTCAAAAGGGTGAAGTCGTTTGGATTGTCTCGCTGGAATGTTCCGACGAGCACGATCTTATCCTTTAGCTCGCCTGCAGGAATTTTTCCTTCGATCAAATCGACGAAGGAATAACGTGCATACGGGAAGGTTTCGTAGTTTGAATCGTAAACAAGGTTATTGTTTTGATGAAATTGAACCAAGAAATACTGTGCATCTGCTTCACTGGAAGCATAGGTGCCGGGAGGATTTTGAATGCTTTCATTTGGGTAAACCTTGTTCGCCAAAGCCATTTCAAAACCAAGACGATCATTGAGAGAAATGAGGCCTCGACGAGTGACTTTGTCTTTTCCGAAAGTGGTCCCATCGCGATGAACAATAGCGATGGCTTGAGGTACCTGGGAGAGTGGGTAAGGTGCAGTCACTTCACCGTTCACATCGAAAGGGATGCCGAGCAAGAAGGGAATTCCCTGCGCATTCATGCGTACGGTAGAGCGGTAGAGTTCTTGAGCTGTATCTTTTTCGAAACCCTGTTGGTCGATCCGTTGAACCTTATTGAAGTCCATCAGGTATCCGACGGCCTTCACTTGTTGCTCTTCGAGTTTTTCAATCGCCTTCAAATGATAGGAGAGCGGAAGAGGGTTCACGTCGTTAATTTGATTGAGAGTTTGATCGTCGATCGTAATGAGGGCGATCCGTTCGTCCGCAACTGGCTTGTGAGACATGCGATAGCGGAAGTCGTAGAGTGGTGCTTCTAGAAAATCGAGTGGGAGCGCGAGCACAGAACCGGTCACCACCGCCGCGAGAAGCAGATGAAGGAGGGTTTCTTGAATGCCGGTGGACCATTTAAATAGTTTCATAGTGCTAAAGCTAATGCATAGTATCAATTTGGCACCAGAATGTAAAGTGAAAATGTCAGGTATCATTAAAAAGGCTCAAAAAAGGGCTCGAAACGAAATTCGTTTAATAGGCGTATCCGATACAAGAAAGCGTATTTTTAAATTAATTCTATTTAAAAAATAACTCAACCATGTTAGTTTCAGCGAATCCAAAATGGATGAAGGAAATTTTATGTATTTTTTATTCGCGCTTTTGTCTCTCTCCGTTTCAGCCCACGCTGACCAGCCAGGTTTTTTGAAAGACTTCAATTATCAAGTCACTGAATTGAAATCCATGGGGCAGGCACAGGCGCTTGAGAATTTGATGACGACCGATACGAGACAGAAGTCGATTTGTGCCAATCGCGCCCATCTTTGGGCAAACGACCTCGCTCGCATGAGAAATATTCAAACCGGGAAAGTATTCATTCATTTCACTGCTAAGGGTGAAGCAAATGAAAATGGGGATTGGGCATATCACGTTGCTCCTTATGTGATCGTGAACGGTGAAGAAGTGGTGTTGGATCCAGGTTTTGGTGTGTTCGGTGGCAAGCCCGTGAAATTGAGCGCTTGGACTAAATATTTCGGTAAAAGCGAAAACTGTGTGGTGCTCGACCCAACTGAAAATGCATCTCACCTTGCGCTGGAAAAGAACGACATTGGTTCTGATGATGTGACTCCCTTGAGTAGTCGTTACGGTACTGCGAGACAATACCCTTCAACGGAAGGTATTTGTTACATTCGTAAAACACCGATGTTCTATCAATTCCCAGTCGATGTTTACGGAGTCGATCTTTTACATAGCGGCAAAAATGAATATGTTTCTTACAATATGGAAGCTTTCGATCCTGCTTCAGTATTGATGGCCTGTCAGCAGGCCACGACCCTTTCGTTCAAAATGAAACACGACTGTCCGACCTATTTGGGAATCAAAAAAGAAAAAGAGAAAAAGAAAACCAGATAGGGCTTTCGCTCACTTGATGACGATGTCTTTCAATAACGGAAGTCCTCGGTGATCGAAGTATAGATTCTTAACTTGAGGACTGGAGAGAAAACCAGTTTTCTCGAAAAATAGAGGATAAATCACAGCATTGTCTTTTTCGATGATGAGTTGGGCTTTTTTGAAATCCCCGGTTTCGATGGCGTGATCATATTCTTCGCTATTATAATGCGTGCGATTGTTCGCTCCCATGTATGAGGTACTGTAGGGAAAGAGAAAGTCTTTGGCGGAGCGAACCTTTGCCGTCCAGCTGATCATCAGCATGTTGTATTCCCCAAGATTACTGAAGGTTTCGAATTCCTGATTTTTGAATGCTAGGACTTCGACATTAATTTTTAATGTCGATTCGATTTGGGAGGCGATTTTTTTAGAAATCCCATAGAACGGTTCGCCTAGTCCAGTCATGAAGCTAATTTTGAAATCTTTCCCGAGAACGACCCCTGATTTTTCCAAATATTCTTTTGCCTTTGCAGGATTATATGGAACGGAAAGGTCTTCATTGGTGGTGAATAAGGCTGGTGGAATGAGAGAAGTTGCTTTGGAAAACTGAGTGTATTCTTTCGGCATCAATTGATTTCGGTCGATTGATGATAAAATCGCCAATCTGAAAAACTTGTTGTTATACGGAAAACGTTCCGAATTGAAGGCGACTACGAAATGACGAAGTAAAGGGATTGGGTGAAAATCCTTGTCGTTATTGTACTTTTCAAAAGGAATACCTTGAATAAATGGAAAAAATTTCTCTTTGTATTTTTTTAGAGCTTCTTCACGGTCCAGAATGAAGTCCATTTCGATTTCAGAAATATTGGACGGGGTTTTTCGGTAGTAAGGATTGCGTTTTAGAATTGCATTTTTACCCAACTCATAACTGCTAAACACAAATGGACCGGAGGAAATGAGGGTCCCGGCGCGCCACCAATTATTTCCGAACTTTTCAATCAGGTCTTTTCTCACGGGGAAGAGTGGCCAGAATGCCGTCGTCGCTTCCCAGTTTGCTTCCGGATGTTTGAATTTCACCACCAGGGTCTTGTCGTGGGTGGCGTGAATTCCGACATCGTCAAATGAAATTATTTTTTTTGAATAATATTCCCGCGCATTGACGATATCGAAAAGATAGTAGGAGTAAATCGAAGTGGATTGCGGTGAAAGCAGGCGCTGCCAGGCATCTACAAAGTCTTGGGCATAGATGGAACGTCCATCCGACCATTTGGCATCCGCACGAATTTGAAAAGTATACTCGGTGAGATCCTTAGATTTTTTTACGGAACTGGCGAGTTCTGGCATGAGCTTCTCGGCTGGATACTCAAAGCTAAAAAGTCCTTCGCTGAGATTCACGACTAACGGTGCATCCGCGATGGTGACTTGTCCGGTCCAGTCTAAGGACATCGGAGCGGAGAATGCTCTCACGTGCAACGATTTTTGATCGATACTCACTTTTGCATCCGCATTCATACAGAGCACCGATACAAACAAGAAGACCCGTAAAAAGAGAGGCATCCATCCCATGCTTCTATTTTACGATACTTATTTCATCTTTTGGATATTCTTTCGCGCAGGTGGTTTTTTTCGGCTCCCGTCCGACGATGACCTTTTCCAAAACGACTTGCGATTCGTTACAGCTGGACTCTGCTTTTTGCCCGGTCAGTTTATCTAAGCGCATGTCAATTAAATGTTCGCTCTCCGGGAACGGTAGAGCGGGTTCGTATTGCAAGATGCGATTCATCATTTTAGCCCAGATTGGAAGCGCAGTATTCGCACCGGTGAGCTTTGCTTTCTGGACACCTTGATCAAAACCGACCCAAACTACGGCCGTGAGTTGCGGTGTGTAGCCGACAAACCATGCGTCTCGAGAGTCATTGGTGGTCCCAGTTTTTCCGGCTGCAGGCCGACGAAATCCGTAAAGACTTCCCGCTAGCGAGGCGGTACCCTCAGCAAAAACATTTTGAAGCATTTCGGTCATCATGTCCGCCACGCCCGGGTCTAATTTCTCGCGGATGTGTGGTTCATAACCGTAAAATTCAGAGCCGTCCGGATTCAAAATGGATTTGATGACGGTGAGGTCTCCCAGCTTTCCATGATTTGCCAAAGTTGCGTAAGCGGTAATCACTTCGAGTGGACTCAGTTCGATACTTCCTAAACTAATCGAAGGGACCAGTGGAATTTTAGTTTCGATTCCGAGAGTGTGTGCGGTTTCGACAATTTCCGGTAACCCAACTTTCTGAGCAATTCGTGCTGCAGCCGTGTTGATCGATTTCGCCAACGCCGTTTTGATCGAGATCCATCCGAGGGACTCTTTTTCATAGTTGGAAGGCTTCCAAACAGGTTGTTTGCTATCGTATTTCCAAGCCCATTTTTCGTCCAACACCGGGTAAGCGGGAGTAAAGACATTTCCGTCCGCATCTTGAATGGAGCGGAATGCGCTTGCATAAACGATCGGCTTAAATGTCGAGCCCACTTGGCGTTTCATATTCAGAATTCGGTTGAAGTTACTTTCTGCGTAGTTCTTACCACCGATCAAAGAACGGATCTCACTCGTGGACTGATCTACCACCGCAATCGCTCCTTGAAGTGCCGCCGTTTTTGAAGGATTTTGGGGGAAGGCCGCTTGCAGTGTTTCTTGTGCAATTTGATTCACATTGAGATCAAGAGAAGTATAAACCTGAAATCCTAGTTCCGGAATTTCGTCTTCCTGAAAGTGATCGTTGAGCAAGCGATTGATTTCAGCCTTTACGTAATCTACGTAATAAGGCGCACGATTGCCGGCAGTTGGAGGTGGCGAAAGGCGAATCGGGAGGGTGAGCGCAGTTTTAAATTCTGCCTCCGTGATTTTTTTAGTGTCGAGCATCCGTTCAAGCACATAACGCTGACGGGTTTTTGCACGATCGAAATGTTTATACGGAGAATAAAATGCCGGACCTTTGATGAGTCCTACTAGGAGGGCGATTTCGCCCATGTTGAGATCACGAACCTGTTTTCCGTAAAAGTATTTTGCACCTTCAGAAAACCCACGAATTTCAAATGACCCAACTTGCCCGAGAAAGACTTCGTTCAAGTAACGTTCGAAAATTTGCTTTTTGGTGTACTTGAATTCCAAAACGGGAGCGAGAAAAAGTTCCGGTGCTTTGATGATGAAGCTTTTACTTTTTCTTCCCGATAAATTTTTGACCAGCTGTTGAGTGATGGTGCTTCCGCCCTGAGAGAGGGAAAGAGTTTTGAGATCGACGAACAATGCTCGTGCAAAACCACGGGGATCAATTCCCCAATGTTCGTAGAAGTGTTGATCTTCTGCTGCGACGATTGCATCGGGAATCGATTTTGGAAATTCGTCGAATTTTAAGACTTCGCGGATTTGAGATTTGTCGGCGGTGAGAGTCGCCACAAATTCTGGCTCGACATAAAACTCATTTACCGAACCGATGTCGGAATCAATGCTCTCTAAAAGAGAATCGTCGCCGCTTCCATCAAAATGAAGATTAATTTTTTTGTCTTTGAGTTGAAGAGTGATGTGTTTTTCGGGAATGAGGTGTTCGGGATACTGCGGAGAATGCAATACGATCGAAAGATCATTTCCCTTGCTGACGATATTGTAGCTCAAGGATTTCAGCTTTTTCTCGATCGGCTGACGCGCCTGCCCAGGAGCAATGCGAGATACGTCGGAATAGATCCGGGTCGGGATGAACTCCGCAGGGGTATCAAAAGCCAGCTCTACTTGATGGAGAAGGTAGAGAAAATAGAAAGTGAGGCTGCCTAAAATTATGGCGAGAGCGAGCCACCTTAGCTTATGTTTTTTCATGAGTTTCCTTCTTTTAGTGCTTGACTCAACCAATATGCGCCACGTATTTTCCGATTTCAAGGAGAGATCACCATGATCCAATTTTTACGCGCTTCTGCCACAGCCGGAGCGATCGCTTTTTCCCTCATTTGCTCTGTATTCGCAAGTTCTGCTCACGCCTTGGACTTGGATTGGCACGGACAATTCAGAACAGAAACAAATTGGATCTACGGCTATTCGCACGGCCAATATCTCACCACTCCTTTGAATCAACTGGATCAGGGTTACTTCATTCCATCGAATGGTAATAGTCCCGCGTCGTTCCAGAATTTATTTTTAAGACTTACTCCTCGCGTAATCGTGAACGACAATATTTCTATTTATTCGAACATTTGGTTTGGGACTCCCGATAGAGGAATCTTTGGTGGCGATCAACCGAGTGTTTCCACGGTGAATCAAACAAACACTGGAAATGCGATGGTCAGTGCAAGCACTCTCTATTCTGAAGTGGCGACGGATTTCGGAACTCTGACTGTAGGGCGCATGCCATTGAATTGGGGCTTAGGAGTTGTTTGGAATACCACGACCGATGGATTCGATCGTTTGCCTTCTACGGCGGACGGTATTCGCATGGAAACCAAATTGGGAGCGTTTAAATTTGCACCGGCGATGTACAAATATCGTTCGGGTTCAAACTACGGTGGAGCAGCAGTAGGGACCACTCCAAACATCACTACAGTTGCAGGTGATTCTGGTGCGAGTGATTACTCTCTTGCGCTCACTTATAATAATGATGATGAACAAATGGATTTGGGCCTCCTATTCATTCGTCGTCTTGCAGGAATGCAAGCGAGCGTGATCAATCCGTTTTCAATCATGCCAGCGGGAACGACACCGGGAGGATACACTCCTGGAACTAGTGGCTACGCTTATAACGTTTGGGATTTTTACTTGAAGAAGAAATCCGGAATCGTGACCGTGACTGCCGAAGTGCCGATCGTAACTGGTTTGGTGGCGAATAATCCATATAGCGCTGTTGCTGGTGCCGTGAAAGTCGATACGGCATTGGACGATCATTGGAAGCTCAGAGTGAATGCAGGTCTTGCTCCTGGTCAGGGAACAATTCCGGCTGCAGGAACTCCAGCGAGTTCGTACACGGCATTTAATTTTCATCCGGACTATCGTCCGGGTCTTCTGATGTTCAATTACAACTATCGCAACTTTTCGGATAAGAGCTTGTCTCCTTACAATGATCCGGTCAGCAACGCTGAATTCATTTCTTTGGGCTTTGATTACAATGCCGCGAAATGGACTCATGGCATGAAGTGGTTGTATGCGGTTGCTTCTAAGGTTGCGGATGCAACTGTCGGCGGTGCTTATTACAATAATATGGATGGATACTACAAGGCGAACAACGCAGGTGCCGTTGCTCAAGCCAAAGGCTTGGGATCTGAAATTGATTACTCCCTTGGCTATGATTGGGATGAGTCCTTAAAGCTTGGCCTCACGATGGGCCTCTACTTCCCTGGTAACTTCTATCTGTTTAACAACAGTGCGACTCCGAACGTGACGAAAACCGTGTTCGGTAGCGGGCTGAACTTACTCGTTAAATTTTAATCGGCAGACTAAAGCCAGCCATTTACTTTGTACCAGGCTACCGTCTGTGGAATGCCTGATTCCATCGTATACTTTGGTTTAAATTTAAAATGGTCAAAAGATTTTTGGGATGAACAGATCCAGTAGTCTTGCTTGAGTTCGTTCAATTTATCGCGATTGAGAGTGAAGCTCTTGTTGAATACTTTTCCCGCCGCGGTTCCGGCCGAAGCAAGAGAGTTGATTAAGAATCCTGGAATTTTAACCCTGAATGGCTTCACTTTTAACTCGTGGGCGATGACGCCGAGAATTCTTTCATAAGTATAAATCTGGCCGTCACTCACAAAAAAACGTTCGCCATTTTTGTAGTCCTCATCTGGAGCGTCTATTGCGGCAACTAGTGCAGTGATTAAGTCGTCGACGTGAATGGCGCTGTAGTATTTATGTCCGGTTGGAGTTTTCGACGGCATGATCGGCATCCATTGTCGTTGAATGGTTTTAAAGAAAATGAAAACGTTCTTGTCGCGAGGGCCGTACACCATGGGCGGCCGAATACAGATAAAATTGAGTTTACCCTTGAGTTCATCTAAATAAAGCTCAGCGCGCTGTTTGCTTTCGCCGTACATGGAAACTGGGGTATCGGCTTCCGTTTCGGTGCGTGGAGAGAGTCCGATGCTAGGGCCGGCAGCGGCGAGTGAGGAAATAAAAATAAACTTCTTTACGTCGCTCTTGATGGCCGCGTTCGCTAAATTTTTGGTGGCTTCAGCATTATAGCGAAAAAATTCTTCCTTATTTTTTGCTTGGGTCAGTCCGGCGACGTGGTACACCACATCCATATTCTGACACGCTCGCACGAGTGACTCTTGATCCCCAAGGTCTCCAGCGAGGCGCGTGAATTTCACTCCCTTCAAAAAATCAGAGGAGGCGCTAGGGCGCATTAATGCACCGACGTCGTGCCCTGCTTCCACGAGGGCGCTGACGAGACCACTGCCGATAAATCCACTTGCTCCGGTTACTAAAATTCTCATAAGGGTATAGTATTAGCCTAGCGGGTGAACGTGACGATGCAAACGAAAAAAATGCGAATTGAGGTCTTGGGCTGTGGAACATCAACAGGTGTTCCCTTGCTGTTCTGTAATTGCATTGTGTGTAAATCTCGTAACCCCAAGAATAAGCGTTTGCGTGCGTCGGTATGGGTTCAAGTAGATGGCTTAAACTTGCTGATCGACACCTCGGTGGATTTGAGACAGCAGGTTCTGAGGTCCAAATTAAATCGGGTGGACGCAATTTTGTTTACCCATCCCCATGCGGATCATGTGGGTGGCCTCGACGAAGTGCGCTCATTTAATTTTATCCAAAAAGAAGTGATTCCTGCTTACGGAAACCATTGGACAGTGGAGCAACTTCACGTTCGATTCCCTTATATTTTTGATCAATCGAAAGTCGAGGGCGGTGGTGTCGCTTCGATTGATTTGCATGAATTCAAATTTGAAGACGGCGCTTTTAAAATTAAGGACACGAGTATTTTGCCTTTAGAGCTCAAGCATGGTTCGCAATCAGTTGCGGGGTACCGAATCGGTAATTTTGCATACCTCACTGATTGCCATGATATTTCGGATCGGGTGATTGATCAGCTGCAGGGACTGGATGTTTTGATCTTAGATTGTCTCAGATTGTCAAAACATAGCACCCACCTGAATTATGAGTCGACACTGGAGTATTCGGCAAAAATACAGGCTAAAAAGACAATTTTTACGCACATGGGTCATGATTTTGACTATCAAACATTCTCAAGAAAGCTCCCGAAAAAGCATGCTTTGGCGTATGATGGAATGATCATTTCATTATAAGAAACCGTGCGACTGACGCCGGTGCAAACAAGGAGCTCGTATGATCGTTGGCGTACCTAAGGAAATTAAGAATAAAGAAAACCGCGTGTCGATGGTGGTTGCCGGAGTGCGTGCACTCAACAATGCCGGACATCAGGTTCTGGTACAAACCGGTGCCGGTGTAGGCGCTGGGATTACCGATCAAGAATACGCAGCAGCAGGTGCAACGATCATTGAAGGTGCAAAAGATATTTTTGCAAAAGCAGACATGATCGTTAAAGTGAAAGAGCCTCTTCCGGAAGAGTACGAACTTCTTCGTGAAGGCCAAATTCTTTATACCTATCTCCACTTGGCAGCGGACGAGCGCCTCACCAAAGCTCTTTTAGAGCGAAAAATTATCGGTATTGCTTACGAAACCATTCAGCCTGCGGATAAATCGCTTCCTTTGCTTGCACCGATGAGTGCGGTTGCCGGTCGGATGGCAACTCAAATTGGCGCTACTTATCTTCAAAAAGATAACGGCGGAAAAGGAATGCTCCTCGGCGGCGTGACCGGTGTTGCTCGCGCAAACGTGACGATTCTCGGCGGCGGCGTCGTAGGCGTAAACGCAGCGAAAATGGCAGCGGGACTTGGCGCGAAGGTGACCATTCTCGATGTGAATATGGAGCGTCTCGAGTATCTAAACGATATTTTCGGAAATTCAATTCACACTCTTTATTCCAACAATGAACAAATCGAAAGATCGGTAATTGAATCGGATCTCGTGATCAGTGCGATCTTGGTTCCGGGAGCGAAGGCCCCGAAATTGGTAACCCGTCAGATGGTGTCTCGCATGGCGCCGGGCGGAGTGATTATCGATGTGGCCGTGGACCAGGGCGGGGCTGTGGAGACTTGTCGTCCTACTTCCCACGAACATCCTACCTATTTGGTGGATAACATCATTCACTATGCAGTTCCAAACATGCCAGGAGCAGTGCCTCGTACTTCGACCTATGCATTGACCAACGTCACACTGAAATATGCGTTGATGCTAGCCAATATGGGCTGGAAAGCCGCGGTCACTAAAGACGCCGCCCTCTACAAAGGTGTAAACATTGCCAATGGTAAATTGACCTATAAGGCCGTAGCTGAAGATCTAGGGTTGCCATTTGACGAGTTGAAGCTTTAAACTCTAGTTAATGGGAAAACTCGGCCTCATCCTGGGCTTAGTCAATACGATTGTGATCGCCGTGGTGCTTGGGCTCTTCGTTTATACGAAGGTGATCTACAAGCGTCCGCCTATTACTGAAACTCAAGAGCGAGCTCGTCTCGCTAAGAGTGAGCACAAAATAGACATCGTTCATTCCCAGAAAAAGGGCCTAGTCCAACTCGACGCCATCACTACCAATCTGGATCCTTATCTCGATGTGGATGGAAAACAAAAACTACATTATGTTTCTGTTTCCTTGGCAGTCGAGATTCGCGATGAGAAAGAGATTTCAAAGTTCGAGGCGGTAAAGCCGATCGTGCTAGATCAGGTTCTACAGCAACTGGGCAAAAGAAAATTTGAGGACCTCAACCAAGTTCAGGGACGATATCTTTTTCGTTCGCTCATTATCGATGCAACGAATGCTTATCTTAAAGAACCGATCGTGACGGAAGTTTATTTTACGGACTTCCTACTTCAATAAACTAGTCGTTCGTGGACCACTTGATCACACTTGCATTACTAGTGCTGAGGTTGGACGTTCCGTGAACGGCCAAGGATAATTTGCGGTAGGTCAGTTTATCAGAGCGTTCCTTGATGCCATCACTCGTGGTTACTTCTTTTTGGTAAGATTCACTTAATAGTTCGCAATTTCCGGTCTCGACGAGGGTTTTGTATTTGAAGATCATTCTTTTTTCGCCCATTTTTGCACACACCACATCTTGGCTTCCATCATTGAAAACCAACTCTTCAGTTGCAGAGCGATAGCTCAATCCATTTACGGTGAAATTATAAGAGTAGGGAAGCTCGTCTGTATTGGTTTCGGCGTAAGTAGCCTGAATGCCTGCAGCGCCTGTATCCGCATTCACCACATATTTTAAAGCCACTTTCATGTAGAGGTCTTGAGTGTTTTCAAGAACGATCGTTTGAGCGAATGCGCCACTAGAGATGAAAAGGGAGAGTAAAAATAATTTTTTCATGCGACAGAGGATAGCATGGTAAAGCACAAAAGTAAATTAAGAATATGTATTAAATAGTGATTGAAGGACTTTAGTTGCAGGTTACTAGTTGCATCAATAGCCAGTTTTTTGTCGAATAAAATTTTGCTTTTTATTTGTAGCGACTAAATGTTTTAATAAACAGATGATGAATTCAAAACACTTTTACCTTACGTTTCTTGCAACCCTAATCGTTCATTCGGTCTATGCGGCTGAAGTAAAGACTCCTGCGGAAACCGTGAACAATGCGCCTGCCGTTACCGAAGCAACGTCCGTGCCTTCCCCGTCACCCGTAGCGACGCCAGCACCGGCAAAAGAAATCACAGCCGCACCAGCGAAAACAGAATCGACGAGTGACCGTTACGGTAAAGTGAATAGACCCTTAGGTGACTTTTTGGTGGGGCCATATATTGAGGGTGGCCTGCCTCGTCTCGCCTCTTTTGGTGCTGAGGGAAAATGGCTCGATTTGCTTGGTTTGTCCGTTGGCTACGGAATGATTCCTCAAATCACCTTGAGTCAGGTTCAAATGAAGCTCACGGGTTGGGATGCTCGTTTTAAAATCTATCCGTTTAGAAGTTCTTTCTTTCTTGGAGTTGCATATGGCAGCCAGACCTTTACTGGCAGTATGACCCAATCGATCTCTGGGATTTCCACCACCGGAACAGTGGTTCAAGATAACACTTTTATTACTCCACACATCGGGTGGAATTGGATCTGGGATTCCGGATTTTTTATGGGAGCCGATATCGGAGTTCAGCTTTCGATGGGGCAGACCAATACCTTCACGAGTGACGCCACGGCTTTGGTGAAAACTACAGCTCAGTACACCGCACTTCAAAAAAGTGTCTTAGATAAGGCGGATCTTCTCGGAAAAACCCCCTTGCCGTTACTCACCTTACTAAAGGTTGGTTATTTCTTCTAGTAGCTAGATGTTTCTACAGCCAAGTCGTCCACCGGCTTTGCCATCATCGGAATAAATCAACTTTTTCATTTTGTTGATTTTGTTTTTGCCGACGTTTGTTTTTGTTAAGGAAGAGATCTTGAGGTCTTCATAGCATGCGCTCACATCTTGGCAAAGTTCTGCTGTGTCTACTTGCAATAAAGATACGGTGATCCGGTGAAATTGGCGTTTTTCGGTGATGATCGTTTCGTCGATCGTGTTGGTATACACAACCGGGTCGGCACAGATAAGAAAGACGCTTCTGTTTTTGTTTGAAGCGCTGGTATTGAGCAAGTCATCCTGACAAAACTTTTTTAACTCTGCAATCGCAGGTTCAGAAGCGCGGATGTTTCCCGTAATCTCAACCGTATTTTTATAAGAGCGAAGGACTTTTGCCTGCCCCATTGTTTGAACTGCTTTTTGATAATACGATTCAAAGCAAGTTGGAGTCTCAGATTGTGCGAATGCATTGAACGAATGCAGAGTGATGAGTAGGAAGAATAGTGTCTTTTTCATAAAGTGATTTATACTTGGAAAGTACGAGACCAGCAGCGTTATTGCGATAAATATGCAAAACTGTTATGACAAGGTGTCATAACCATGGTCAATCAACTTACTTGATGTGATGTAATTTCGAGGGGATACAAATCAATCCATGAAGCTCATTCAGTTTGTGTTTAAAAATTTCGGGCCTTTGATCATCTTTTACGCCGCAAACCATTTCTATGGAATGAAGACGGCGATCTTCGCTTCCATTGTATTCTCAGTTGTGGAAATTGCTTATTTGTTGATTAAAAAGCTGCCTTTCACCGGCTTTTTACGCTTCAGTATTTTGCTTACCTTAATTTTTGGTACGGCCGATCTTTTGCTCGAGACTCCGATTTTTTTCCAGCACGAGGCAACGATCACCAATTTGATTGTCGGTATTTACTTTGGAATGACAATCTGGTCGTCAAAGTCGATGATCCAAGAATTTGTTGAACAAAAAAGTGGTAAGACGATTACCGATCTCAATGCGCTTCTTCGTCTACGGGTGTTGACGATCATTTGGACGATCTATTTTTTTGTGAAAGCTGGATGGTGCCTCTATTTGAGTGAGCACTATTCCGTCGATGAGGCGCTGGTCATTCGTTCGACGGTCGGAACAATCAGCTTTTATGTATTACTCGCCGTATCCATTCTATTCGGTAAAAAAATTCTGACTTTCTTCCAAAAAAAGGGTCTCCTTCCTCAATACTAATCATCACTAAGGTAAATTTTAAATGATGCAAGAAAAATGGGCATTGATCACGGGCGCTTCCAGTGGAATTGGAAAAGACTTTAGTAGAGAATTGGCAAAGCAAGGGTGGAATGTCATTTTGGTCGCACGTCGGGAGGACCGACTTTTAGAGTTGAAGGTCGAAATTGAAAAAAGTTTTTCGGTCAAAGCGGATTATGTAAAAGCCGACCTTGCTCGAATTGAAGATCGAGAGAGGGTGATTACCTATTTTGAAAAGTATCCGATCAGTTTTTTAGTTAATAATGCGGGCTTGCAGTCACGAGGAAAATTTGATGAGAAAAGTTTTCAGGAGTCCAATCATCTGATCGAGGTGAATGTTACTGCCCTTGTTTATTTGGCGCGAGCCGCAATCATCCAATTTAAAAAAAGAGGGACGACGAGTTACTTGCTCAATGTCGGTTCGCTGAACTCCTACATCGCCACCGGTGATTCGGCGATCTATTCTGGAACTAAGGCGTTTGTAAAATCCTTTAGTCTCGCTTTATCGGAAGAGTTGAATGGAACAAATATTCATTGCACTTGTTTTTGTCCTGGGGGGACAGAATCTGAGATTTTAAATGGCACCGGAGTGCAACTCGCCAGTGGAGGAGAGAAGTATATGATGAAATCTTCGCTCGTGGCACGCATTGGAATTGAGTCTGCTTTTCAACAAAAACATACGGCTATTCCAGGTTTTTTAAACAAGTTTAACGTTTTGTTGAGTAAAGTGCTTCCTGAAAAATGGATGACTGCCATCTCATCGAGGATGTTAAGATCTATGTTGTTGAGCTCGAAATGAACGACGAGCGAGATGAGCCTCGAGAAGTCGCTGATTGGGAGCGGTATGAGTAGTCGATGGATGTCCTCCTCTTCCCTTGAAAATTATCTATACTTTCTATAAATAATTTAAAATGACAAGCTAGCTACTTGAAAAATCGAATTAAGCCCAGGCCCAAAAAACATCTCTTAAAACCAACTATTCTAGTAAAAAGCCCCAAAGTGATTTCCGAGCAAATGGGATCCCTGGAGAAGTTTCGGCGAATGGCGACGGTGATTCAGGATTCCAACGATGCGATTACCTTTCAGGATTTAGAGGGTAACATTTTGGCCTGGAACCGAGGCGCCGAGATCATGTATGGCTACTCAGAAGCGGAAGCGCTTCGAATGAACATCGTAGATACGGTTCCGAAAGAGTATCAAGAAGAAGCACGAGCATTTCTCTCCTCTCTAAAGCGTGGTGAGTTGGTTCCGAATCTCAACACAAAACGAAAGCACAAGGATGGCAGGATCCTAGATGTTTGGCTTACGAATACAAAGCTGACTGACGATAAAGGGAAGTTAACCGGAATCGCGACCACCGAACGAGATATTACCGCTCAAACTCAAACACTCGAAAAGTTTCGCCGGATGGCCACCGTGATCAAAGACTCCAACGATGCGATTACCTTTCAAGACTTGGAAGGAAAAATCCTAGCTTGGAATCGTGGCGCAGAGTTGATGTACGGCTATTCTGAAGCAGAAGCATTGACTAAAAACATCGTCGATACGGTGCCGACTGAATATCAAGCGGAAGCACGAGGATTTCTTGCGTCTTTGAAACGCGGAGAATTGGTTCCAACTTTGGAAACCAAACGTAAAACAAAAGATGGTCGGATCGTCGACGTGTGGCTCACGAATACAAAGTTAACCGATGACCAGGGAATGTTGACGGGGATCGCAACCACTGAGCGGGACATTTCGGAACAGATGGGCGCCCTTGAGAAATTTCGCCGGATGGCCACCGTGATTCAAGACTCCAACGACGCGATTACCTTTCAGGATCTAGAAGGAAATATTTTGGCCTGGAATCGCGGAGCTGAAAAAATCTATGGCTATTCTGAAGCCGAAGCCTTGACCAAAAATATCGTCGATACGGTGCCGAAGGAGTATCAAGAGGAAGCTCGCGAATTCATTAAAGCATTGAAACGCGGAGAGTTGCTTCCGAATCTGGAGACCAAGCGAAAACATAAAGATGGACGCATTGTAGATGTATGGCTCACCAACACCAAACTAACTGACGACAAGGGTAATTTGACTGGCTTAGCGACCACCGAGCGTGACATCACCGAAAGAAATCATTCAGAAGCATCACTTCGGGAAAAGGCAAGTGAACTTGAATTTCTCCGCGAAGGACAAATGACACTTTCAGATAAGATGCGCGGAGAGCAGGACGTATCGAGATTAGGTCAAAGTGTTTTGAGTCACTTGGTACCATTTCTAAACGCCCAGATGGGTGCATTTTATTATGTGAATGAAGAAAAAAATCTTAAGCGCGTGAGTGGTTACGCCTATTCAAAAGTTGAAAATAAAGAAAAGACCATCATGTTTGGCGAGGGATTAGTAGGGCAGACTGCATTAGAGAAGCGTCCGATTCTTTTAGAAAATCTACCGGCAAATTATTTTGGTAAAATTGGATCTGATCTAGGTGAAGCCGTGCCTCGCTCGCTTTTACTTGCTCCCGTGTTTTATGAAGGGGAAGTGAACGGGGTCATTGAGCTCGCTTCTTTTTCATCTTTTACCGAACATCAAAGAACATTTTTGGAGCACGTATCTGAAAATATCGGAATTGCGATCAACACATCAAATGGTCGAAAGATTCAACAGGAGCTTTTGGAAAAATCCCAGAATTTGACGGATGAGCTTCAAACGCAGCAAGAGGAATTGAAAGCAACGAACGACGTCCTGGAAGAGCAGGCCCGAGCGCTCCAAGATTCTCAGACTAAACTCGAAACCCAGCAAGCCGAACTTGAACAGACGAACGAGCAATTGGGGCAGCAGCGCGATATTCTTAATGAGAAGAATGAGGCACTGAATAAGGCGCAGACATTGTTGGAAGAACGATCTGATGAGGTGCAGAGGGCGAGTCAGTATAAATCTGAATTTTTGGCCAATATGTCGCACGAGCTTAGAACTCCGTTAAATAGTTCACTAATTTTATCGAAACTTCTTGGCGACAATACTGGCGGGAATTTAACGGAAGAGCAAATCCAATATGCTAATTCTATATACTCGGCGGGTAACGATTTATTGAGTCTCATTAACGATATTCTCGACTTGTCAAAAGTAGAGGCAGGAAAATTAGAGATTAGGCCAGAGACCATGTCTCTTCCTACGTTTCTCAAAAGTCTAGAGAAGACTTTCGATCCGCTTGCGAAACAAAAGAGTCTTAAATTTCAGATCAAAATCGATCACGGCATGCCAGAGATGATTGTAACGGACCGTCAGCGTCTTGAGCAAATTCTGAAAAATTTGTTATCAAATGCATTTAAGTTTACGGAAAAAGGCGAAGTCATTCTTCACGCCGGACGGGCTTCAGGCGGTAGACTTTCGATCTCGGTGACCGATACCGGAATTGGAGTGGCGAGGGCTCAGCATGAAGTGATTTTTGAGGCGTTTCGACAAGCTGATGGAACCACTAATCGAAAATATGGAGGAACTGGTCTTGGTCTTTCCATCTCCCGCGATCTAGCTCGCCTTTTGGGGGGTACGATTGAAGTTGAAAGTGTGCCAGGCGAAGGAAGTTGTTTTAAACTTCTCTTGCCGGAAACCTATGATGAGTCCCGAGTAGAAGCGGCTTCTCCTAAAACTTATTCGTCGTCGTCGCTCTCCTCGCACATCAGCGATTTTGAGGGTCTTTCTTCGGATTCATCGAAACCGCGCCCGGATCGCATCAAACCGGCGCCGTTTCTTGATGATCGTGCAGTGTTGAACACTAATGCTCGAACTCTTTTGGTGATTGAAGACGATCAGCAATCGGCAAAAATCCTCTTCGAATTGGCTCATGAGTTACACTATAAATGCATTGTAGCTCAAGATGCCGAAGAGGGGCTTGAGCTCGCCCGAAAGACTCTTCCGGATGCAATTCTTCTCGATATTAAACTTCCAGATCAATCTGGTTTGAGCGTACTCGATCAATTAAAAGAAGATCCTTTTACGAGACATATCCCGGTTCACATGGCTTCGGCGCATGACTATCGCGAACGGGCGTTTCAAATGGGTGCCATCGGTTACGTGATGAAACCAGCGAAGCGCGAGGATTTTGTAGCCGCGTTTAAAAAAATCGAATCTAAGCTGGTTCAAAAAATTAAACATGTATTGATCGTAGAAGATGACAAACTTCAGCGCGAAAGTATGGTCAAACTCATTAGCAGTGCTGATGTGGAGATCACGGCAGTAGCTCTCGGCAAAGATGCGCTCGAATCGCTGAAAAAAGTTGCCTATGACTGTATTGTGATCGATCTAAAATTACCGGATATGACTGGTGAGCAACTGTTGAAACAAATGACTCATCAGATGGAGCCGGCTTTATTTCCACCTGTCATTGTTTATACCGGACGATCTCTTTCTAGAGATGAAGAGGACCAACTGAGAAAATACTCTCGTTCGATTATCATCAAAGGTGCGAAGTCTCCCGAGCGACTTCTCGATGAAATGAGTCTATTCCTGCATCAAGTCCAATCAAAATTGTCTGTAGAAAAGCAGAGCATGCTGAAGACGGTTCGAAGTTTGGATGATGTATTCGAAGGAAGAAAGATTTTGGTCGTTGACGATGATGTCAGAAATATTTTTGCACTGACGGCAGCTTTGGAACAAAAAGGGGCGCTCATTCAAGTGGCCCGCAATGGTAAAGAAGCTCTGGAGAAATTAAAGGAAGATCCTCGTCTGGATTTGGTGCTGATGGATATCATGATGCCGGAAATGAATGGGTATCAGGCGACGCGCGAGATTCGAAAGCAGCAGCGCTTCTCCCGACTTCCCATTATCGCCGTAACTGCATCGGCCACCAAAAAAGACCAGACACTTTGCATGGAGGCAGGGGCGAGCGACTATTTGGCCAAACCGATTGACCTTCACCAGCTTTTTTCGCTCATTCGAGTTTGGATGCCCAAGCTAGGAAGGGATTAAAGTCTCATGGAGCTAAAGCTCTTTCTTGAGAAGATTAATCTCAAGTACAATTACGACTTCCGCAGTTATTCACCGAACTCCATGAGGAGAAGGATAATGCACGGGATGAATATTATGGGCTGCCATTCGATCCTCGAGTTGCAAGAAAAAGTGCTCGCAAGCTCGGGTTCTTTCCAAGAGTTGATGCAGTACCTTACTGTTCCCGTGAGCTCGATGTTTAGAGATCCGGCCTATTACCTTGCGTTGCGAGAGAAAGTTTTACCGCATCTAAAAACTTACCCGTCACTGAAGATTTGGGTCGCCGGTTGTAGCACGGGTGAGGAAGTTTATTCGATCGCGATCTTGCTTAAGGAAGAAGATTTATTAGATCGGACCATCTTGTACGCAACCGATATCAATAAAAAAAGTTTGGAAAAGGCTGAAAACGGTGTTTATAGCCTGGAAGAAATTAGAAAAATCGAGCCAGCCTACCTCCAATCTGGAGGAAGACGTCAACTCCTGGACTACGGCACCATCATAAACGATACCGTTAAGCTAGATCATCACCTCCGAAAAAATATCATATTTTCAGAGCATAGTTTGGTGTCGGATGCCGTGTTTTCCGAAACTCAGCTCATCTCTTGCAGGAACGTACTGATTTATTTTGAACAGTCACTTCAAAATCGTGTCCTCGGATTATTTGAGGACTCTCTTTGTCGGAAAGGTTTTTTGGGACTGGGATCAAAAGAGACCATGCAGTTTTCGAATTACGCAAAAAATTTTGATTCTTTCGCCAGGGAAGAACGCATCTTTCAGAAAAAGTGACCAGTTAAGGATTAAAATATGCATAAAATTTTATCAAAAAATACGAATAGTATCGAGACGGTGAAGATTTTATTGGTGGATGATTTGGACGGTAATCTGCTTGCCCTTGAAGGGTTGCTACGTCGAGAAGATGTTGAGATCTTTAAAGCAAAATCGGGGAGTGAGGCCCTAGAGCTGATGATTCTTCACGAATTTGCTGTGGCATTAGTGGACGTACAGATGCCGGAAATGAGTGGATTTGAGCTTGCCGAACTCATGCGAGGGGCCAGTAGAACAAAGGCAATACCGATTATTTTTGTCACTGCAACCGCAAAAAACCAAAACTTCGCATTCAAGGGTTACGAGAGTGGGGCGGTTGACTTTCTTTTTAAACCACTGGATCAATATGCTGTGAAAAGTAAAGTCAGCATTTTTATTGAATTGTATCTGCAAAAGAAAGAACTAAAAAAAACACAGGTGGAATTGGAAAAAGCTGTTCAGAACCGAGATGACTTTATGTCGATCGCCTCGCATGAGTTGAAAACTCCACTCAGTTCATTGAAGCTTCAAACACAGTTACGGAAGAAAATTTTACAAAAGGGTGACGTCAAAACATTTTCTGCGGATCGATTGATGAAAATGTTTATCGACGACGAACGACAGGTCGATCGAATTACCCATCTGATCGACGACATGCTGGATATTTCAAGAATCAATACCGGAAAGTTAAGTATGAACTTCGAACAGCTCGATTTTTGTGAACTGGTCGAGGATGTCATCGAAAGAAATTTAGAGCTATTCGCCGCAGCGGCTTGTCCAATTAAGATTGAGGTTTGTCAGCCCGTGATCGGTACCTGGGATCGCTTTAGAATAGAGCAGGTAGTGACCAATCTTTTCACTAACGCCATGAGATACGGTTCGGGTAAGTCAGTTGACGTAAAAATCAGTACTGATGGGCCGCGTGTCGTAATCGTGGTTAAAGATCACGGTATCGGGATTGCAGCTGATGACCAAAAACGAATTTTCCAGAAATTTGAACGCATTAAGGGTAACTCAGTCAGTGGATTGGGGCTTGGACTTTACATCGTCCACCAAATTGTGGAAACGCATCAAGGTTCGATCAAGGTTGAGAGCGCGATCGGGCAAGGTTCGTCATTCACGGTCAGTTTGCCACTAAAATGTGAAGAAGCAGTCGATTAGGGGATCGACTCCAGCAATTTACTCTTTATCAGATCTTCATACGCTTTTTTGGCCTCGGTTGCATAATCTTTCCATTCAATTTTACTTTTGAGGTAAGGGGTGAGCCAATCATTGGCAGCCTTTTCTGATGCATAGGCCTTAGATTTAACTAGCGCCTCGAGAACTTTATTGTGCAGTTCTCCCGAGTCCTTGATGTCGCCGAGTCTTTCTACGAAATAAGTCAGCGCCAGGTAATTGGATTCTTTGAATGGCACCGTTTGTTTCAATTTCAATTCTGTTTTTGGATATTCGAGATATTTTTTTGATTCTTCACCGACATGAGTGAACGGCTCAATTGCTTTTGGTATTTTTGCATCTTGTACGATTTCGATTTGCCCGCGGTGTGCATTCACTTCAATCAAGATCCATCGGAGTCGTCGTCTGAGCTCATGGATCCCTTCGCTGCCTTCGAGGGTGTTCATGTCCAATTTCTTTTTACGAATGGCCTTTGCTTCTTCTGCCAATTTGTCCAAGACGTAGGCGGCTGTTTCAGTCTGAGAAGGAACTTTGACTTTTTTAAGGTCTGAGAGTAATCGGTCCATGGTGTTGCCTTCACCAATCCAATGACCTTCGTCTAGAAATTTAGAAAAGTCATTCATCTTTGCAACGGCGTCGTCCTTCAGGTATTGGACAGTCTCAGTTGGGATCTTGAGTTTGTATTTCTCGACGGTTACTGGCAATTCTTGTGCATCTTTTGCCCAACCCAAATAATCTTCAAAGCCCTTCAGTTGCGGGCGATAACGGGTGAAGTTTTTGGCCCATTTTTCTTCGCCGTAAAAACGCATCAGTGCTTCCACTTTGAAAATGCTGGCTCGATAGTCTTGAGAAGTGAGTGCGATTGCTGCTTCCTTTGCCGATTTTGAAGATCTGAGGATTGGAAGAATGTTTTCAAGAGGGGCGGTCACCCGTTCGTAAAAAATGGCTTCGCGATTTCGACTATTGGTAAAAAGATCTTCAAGAAGCGAACAGGGTTGGCTGGCAACTACTTTAGGTGCAGCAAAAGTTATTTGCCCAGAGAAGAGAAGAGTAACGAAAAGTAGGGTAAAGCGCATCAGCATTAAACCGTTGATCCCTTTGCCTCGAAGTACGCTCCTGGATCAATTTGGATACTTGGCGCCTGGATCGTACCGAAAACTTTTCCGAGCGCTGTCACCCAGATTTTTTTTTGGGCAATCACTTCACCTTTTACGAAACCTTCGATGATCACGGTGTCGCCGAAAACCTTGCCTTCGACCAGCGAGTCTTCTTTTAGAAAAATTTCACTATCCGGTGCACCCTTGATTTCACCCATCACATGACCAAAGAAATGAACTTCGTCTTGTACTTCGAGGGTGCCCACGATCTTTGTCTTTTGAGAAATGACGGTGAGTGACGATTCGGGGAGATTATTTTTTTCCATATTGAAAGCTCTGAGTGAGAATGAGTTTTTGATCCAGATCAAATAAGTAAACTTGAATTTGTCCCAATTGTGATGGGGTTTCAAATGGACCTAATTTTGTTTTCAAAATACGAAAGCGTGCGACTGAAAAATATTCTCCATTTTCAGCATTGAACAGGAATGAACTATTCGGAACGTTCAACACGTTATCTGGATGTGCAAAGATACGATCTCTTCCGCGAGCCAAGACGACGAGGTGTCCCTGCTGACTTCCTTTTCCTTGGTCTCGATAGGCAACAACGCCGGTGACTAAAGCAAACTTGCCCTGCCAGTTGATTTTCACGTCACTGAGTTGAACTGTCGGAGTGGCGCCTGCAGGCGGTAGGGTGATGTGAGGAGCTAGTCCGGTCCAGATGCCCTCGCTCGCGTCTAGAGCTTGGCCAATCTCCGGTTCAGGCTTGGTATCTCTCGCATTTTGATCGCTGGCACTAGTCGACGCTTTGGTGCTGGGTGCAGCTGGAGCGGAGACCGCGCTGGATGAGGCGGCTGAAGACAAGGTTTCATTCGATTTCTTGAGATCTCGAATCTCTTGTTCCAAATCTTGGATGATGGCGTTTTGATTGCCGCCTTTGAGTCGGTAAGTTTTCACCGCAAAAAAGATCGATGTCAAGCTAATGACGATCAACAACCAAGCGAGTAGAGAGGTGCGATGGATCCATTTGATCGGCACCTTGAAGGTACGGGGGTCCAGGTTTTGATGATGGACTTGCACCGTCAAAATTTTATCGGTCCCTGTTTTGTTTGAGGTTTGATCGAGGCTCATTTTCGCTAGAATACTACAAAGATTAAGATTTAGCTGCATCTTTCCGAAGAGTTGATTGTGAAGATTCTCTTTGTTGATGAAAATGCAAGTGTACAGGATAAGTGGATTGAACCATTGCGTGGAGAAGGTTGGGGTGTCGTGCGTGCGAGAAGCACCGATGACGCCGAAAAAATCTTCGAGTTCCACGGTGATAGCCTTTCTGCTCTCGTCGTTTCTGAAACTTTTGTGAGCTGGGCAGAAAAGTGGAATTATCCCTACATTGTTTTGATGAACTCTTGGAGAGAAGCTCAAGTAGTAAAACACCAAAATTCATCTTCTCATCCCGCTGTTGCCTATTTGGATTATGATTCGAAATTGGAGTTGGTGAAGCAAGCGATCACCGAATCAAAGAACAAGCCTCAACAAGTTCCGCAACAATTGAAAGCGACGGGCACCTCTGCCGGACTTTCGATCGAGTTAGACGCGCCGATGGCTCGGGCGTCGAGTACTGCTTCCGATCCATCCATCACGACGGCAAGATCAGAATCTCAATCGTCAGCTCAACCCGCAAATTCCGACACTGGTGTGGTGATCTCATTTGATCAGTATGCAAACCAAAAAATTGAATTAGAGAGTACTTCCCTCAAGGCGGAATCTCCGAAGTCTTCTGAAGCACAAACTGGAATCGACTTAGGAAGTAGCGAAGAGAAAACCGAAGAAAAGACCACACCTGCCGCTGAAAATACAGTGGCGATTGCAGCCGAAGATCGCACGATGATGTTGGATGTGACCAAACTCGGTGAATTGGGGCTTTCCGATTCGGTCCAGGAATTTATCAATGAAAAACCAGAGTTTTCTCAAGAGACTCAGGCGACACAAACCACTCAGACGACCCTCGTTGAGGAAGATGTGCCTGAAATCAAAAATATGTTTTCACCAGGCTCAGATGACGTGGTGGTGGAAGACGTTTCAGAAGAATCCGTAGATACTTACGAGCCTCAGGAAGAAGTGAGTCCTGAACCTTCTTATTCCTCTGCGGATTTTACCCCGGGCCCAGGAAACAAAGATCTCGAGACCATGAAAAACTATCTGGCCTTGCGCGAGCAGGATGTAGCAATGCTCACCGGACAGATGCGTTCGGCTCAAGAGCGAGTGCAGCAGCTTGAAATGCAATTGAAGGTGGAGAAGGCCCGCGGAAGCGAGCTTCAGCACGTGGTTCAAAAGCAGGAACAGCAAATTAAGAATTTCGATCGCGATAAAGAAGTGGAATTTGAAGTTCTCTATCAGCAGGTAGAGGATTTGAATCTCCAATTGAGAGAGCGCACGGATAAGGTTCGGACGATTGAGGCAAAACTCAAAATTACGACGGACGAAGTCGAAAAAGTGAAAGAGCGGGTCCGGGTGGATATTCGCCGAATCCGCGTTCGCGAGAAGGAACTGGAAGGCCAGTTGGAGATCCTCAAGAAGGACTCTACCGCCCTCCTAGTAGCCCGTGACGACAAAATTCTTGAATTAAAACGCAAGATCGATCTCCTTGAGTTCAATATGGAACTCGTTCAGGAGCAGTACGGCAAAGAGCGAAATAATACAGAGCAGCTACGTCATAAATTAAAAGAAGCTGCTGGTGTAATGAAGCGCGCTGGCGGCTTGCTCGATTCGCCGAACTAGACTAAACTCAATATACATGATGATCGTGGCTGTGATTCCCGCTCGTTATGGATCCACTCGTTTACCGGCGAAGCCGTTGGCAGACATCTGTGGCAAACCCATGATTCAATGGGTTTACGAAAAAACCAAACAATCCAAGCTTTGTTCCCGCGTAATCGTCGCCACTGATGATGAAAAAGTTGCGTCTGCAGTGCGTAGTTTTGGCGGAGAGGTCGTCATGACTTCTCCCGACATTCAGAGCGGCACCGATCGCATGGCAGCCGTCGCAAAGATGATTGCAGGCGATATCTTTGTGAATGTTCAAGGGGATGAGCCTTTGATTGATGGAGCATCCATCGATTTCGCGATTCAGCCCGTAATCGACAAAAAGTTTGATCTGACTTCGCTTCGGGTGCCATTGAAGTCGGTCGAAGATCTTTTGAGTCAGAACGTGGTGAAGGTGATTGTCGACGACTCCAATCGCGCACTTTATTTTTCCCGCTACCCCATTCCTTATTCCAGAGTGGAGCCTTCTCAAGCAAAAGCTCCCTTCCTTTGTTCTCAACACGTCGGTATCTATGTTTACCGGAAAGATGCATTATTGAAAATGAGTGCTCTGCCGGCAACGGATCTCGAACGTGCAGAAAGTTTAGAGCAATTGCGGGCGATGAAAGCGGGAATTGCCATTGGAGTGTTTGAAGCAAATTTTAATTCAGTCGGCGTTGATACACCAGAAGACCTTGAAAAGGTAAGGAGAATCCTGAGCCATGTCTAATGTTAAAGCGAAGCAAAAAAAATACATCTTTGTGACGGGTGGGGTTTTGTCGAGTATCGGAAAAGGAATTACAGCGGCATCTTTGGGGATGTTGTTAGAGCAGCGTGGAATCAAGGTCACGATGCTGAAGATGGACCCATACTTGAACTTGGATCCGGGTACGATGAGTCCCTTTCAACACGGAGAAGTTTTTGTTCTCGATGACGGAACAGAAACAGATCTCGATCTCGGGCATTATCAACGCTTCACCCAACACGCAAAGTTCAGCAAGAAAAATAGTTTCACCGCAGGACGAGTTTACGAAGCCGTATTGAAACGCGAACGTGCGGGCGGTTATCTCGGAAAAACAGTTCAGGTGATTCCTCATGTGACGGATCAAATTAAAGAGAATATCCGTGCAGCAGCGGAAGATGCCGACTTGGCGATTGTTGAAGTGGGTGGAACCGTAGGAGATATTGAAGGCCTTCCGTTTTTCGAAGCGATTCGTCAGATGAAGCATCAAGAGGGTGCGGAGAACGTATTGTTCGCTCACCTAACTCTGGTTCCTTACATTGCGACTGCCGGCGAGTTGAAAACTAAGCCTACTCAGCACAGCGTGAAAGAACTTCGCGAAATCGGAATTCAGCCAGACGTCTTGATTTGTCGAACTGACCGAGTAATCGATAAAGACGTGAAAGAAAAAATCGGTTTGTTTTGTAACCTCACCTCCGACTGTGTATTCAGCGCGAGAGATGCGGAGAGTATTTACGACGTGCCGCTTTTCTTCGCCGAAGAAGGCCTCGATGATAAAATCGTGGAGAAACTCGGTATTTGGACTGGTCGCCCGGATCTTTCCAAGTGGAAGGCCATGACCGACGTGATTCATCACCCGAAACAAGAGGTGAGAATTGGAATCGTCGGCAAATACACCGATTGGCGCGATACCTATAAGTCTATTTCCGAATCACTCGTGCACGGTGGAGTGGCGAATAACACCCGAGTGGTACCTGTTTATATCGACAGTGAAATTTTGGAAAAGGGTGATCTATCGGCACTGAATGATGTGAACGGAATTTTGGTTCCCGGTGGATTCGGCGAGCGCGGTATTGAAGGAAAAATTAAGGCGATTGAATATGCACGGAATGAAAATCTTCCATTTTTCGGAATTTGTCTAGGGATGCAATTAGCGGTGATTGAGTATGCCCGGAATGTCGCAGGTCTCGATCATGCAAACTCTGCAGAATTCAAGCCTGGAAATGACCAGAATGTGATCGATCTCATGGAATCTCAGAAAAATGTTACCGATCTAGGTGGAACGATGAGATTGGGAGCTTATAATTGTCAGGTGCTCCCAAAGTTCAATGGTAAACCAACCCACGCATATCAGGCGTATGGCAAAGATAAGATTTCAGAAAGACACCGCCACCGGTTTGAAGTCTCCAATCAATTCCGTTCTCGACTGGAAGAGAATGGCTTACTAGTTTGTGGAAAAAACACAGATGCAGAAAAAGGAGTGGAGTTGGTGGAGATGGTAGAATTGCCGAATCATCCGTGGTTTTTGGGTTGTCAGTTCCATCCGGAATTGCTGAGTCGCCCTTTGGAACCACATCCACTGTTTGTTCAATTCATTAAAGCATCGGTTCAATCTGGAAAATCGCAGAAGAACTTGAAAGGAATTAAGTAATGCAACCCACTGCCTCGAAGCAGCCGATGACCTTGATCGCCGGCCCCTGTGTAATTGAAGATGAAGGACTGGTGATGGAGATCGCCACGGAGCTTAAGCAGCAACTCGCTGGTGTTGGCGTGCAATTCTTTTTTAAAGCTTCTTTCGATAAGGCTAATCGTTCCTCGATCGATGGTTTTCGTGGTCCGGGAATGGTGGAAGGATTGAAGATCCTCGGACGGGTGAAAGACAAACTCGGATTGCCAGTGGTCACCGACATTCACACACCCGATCAGGCGGAAGAAGTCGCTAAGGTTGTGGACTTTCTTCAAGTTCCCGCCTTTCTTTGCCGCCAGACTGATTTGATTGTTTCTGTTTCCGAAGCCGCTCTCAAGTGGGGGCGTAAGCTCAATGTTAAAAAAGGCCAGTTTTTAGCTCCTTGGGATGCAAAAAATATCGTGGATAAAGTACGGGCTGTGGAAGCTCTTCATTCATCTAAAAACGGCGGGAAAAAAATCGATCTTCACCTGACCGAACGTGGAAGCAGTTTTGGCTACAATGCCTTGATTGTCGACATGACTTCATTTCAAACGATGCAAAAATTCGGTGTACCGACCATTTACGATGCGACCCATTCCATTCAGGTGCCTGGCGGGGCGGCCGGAGGAAAATCCACGGGTGGAAAGCGGGAATATCTTGAAGTGCTCGCGCGCGCGGCATTTGCAGCAGGTGCTGATGGGCTTTTTATGGAATGTCATCCGCGTCCGGAGCTGGCGAAGAGTGACGGTCCAAATGCATTTTACCTCGAACACGTGGGAACTTTTGTAAAACAGATTTTAGAATTCCGCCGCTTGGCCCAGAGTTTTCCAAAGCTGCTTCCTGAGGCCAATCGATGAGTGCACTTCTTTCTGCAGGTGAATTTGAAGTGCGACTGAAAAAAACCAAGATGCTTCTACTCGATGTGGATGGCATCCTAACAGACGCCACTACTTTTTATATTGAAGGAAGTGGTTTCACTCGTTTTTTTAATATGTATGATGGCTACGGAATCAAGCTCCTGATCAAAGCAGGCTTTCCAGTGGGAATCATCAGCGGCGGCCAAGCCAAAGATCTTCAAGAACGGATCAAGGTGCTTGGAATCGAGCATTTTGTTCTCGGGAGTGAAGACAAACTCGCGTCGATGAAGACTCTTTCAGAAAAAGTTAAAATTCCTTTTGAGAATATCGCTTATATGGGAGACGAAATTTTTGATTTACCTGCCCTGAGAGCGGCGGGTCTATCGATCAGCGTTCCTGGAGCTACCGATGAAGTGAAGAGTCAGGTGAACTGGATTACCCATAAAACGGGTGGAAATGGCGCCGTTCGGGAAATCATCGATGCGATCCGCAAAATTCAAAATCTTTCTAGTTAGTATTACTCTATTTATAGGACTTGGCTCTTGTAGCAATTCACAGCAGGGCTGTGTGCCTCGACTCAAGGATTTGAAGACTGAGTATCCTCATGTCATTTACCGTGGCCCAAAAGAGCCCTTTGAAATCGTCGTAAAAAAAAATCCTCCATCGAATTGGGTAGCATTGTCTGAAGTTTCTAAAGAAGCCCAAATGGCCATTTTGATTTCGGAAGATTGGGCTTTCTATACTCATCCGGGCTACGACGAAAAACAAATCAAAGAGGCAATCGAGGAAAGCGTGGAGACCGGAAAAATAAAGCGTGGCGCAAGTACGATCACCCAACAAGTGGTAAAAAATGTTTACCTCACTCAACAAAAAAGTTTTCTACGAAAGATCAAAGAAATCTGGTTGGCAACCAAAGTGGAAAAGGTTTTGGGGAAAAAAAGAATTCTCGAAATTTATTTAAATATCGCCGAATGGGGCGAAGGTATTTTCGGTATCGGACAGGCTTCTCGTTTTTATTTTCAAAAACCACCGAGTGAATTAAATGCAAAAGAAGGAGCCTTTTTGGCTATGCTTCTGCCGTCGCCAAAAAAGTACGGAATTTCATTTCGAAAAAAAGAACTCACGCCATACGCGAGAAAAACCATTCGTACGATTCTAGGAAAACTAGTGAGTGCCAAGGTGTTGACACTGGAACAAAAAAACGATGAATGGAAAAGGCCGTACGTGTTTGAATCACCGGATAAGGTGAATGCTGCCGACGTCGATATTTCGGACGAAACACCAGTAGACGATGAAGAAGAACCTGTGACAGAATGAGTGAATGATACCTAAGTTCAAATTATTGACCAAAGGAATGGTCTTTATTGCTCTGATGTTGTTGGTGTTTGTTGGCGGATGGTACTTCGGTTTACGCGGAAACTCAAAACACTCATTTGCTTATTCAAAATTGCTTAGCCCATATCTTGCTAAAGAAGCCTTGCAGCTTAAGCTTTCCCACTGTGATCTTAAAGATGTTTGTAATTTCAAAAAAAATGAAGTGAGCATGCCCGATTATTCGGAGCCAGTGATTCTGGATTTCGCATTTGATCCAGCGATTCAAACTGCTTCGGAAGAGCTGCTGGAGCATTATAAACCGGATCTTGGTGTAATGGTGGCGATGGATGCGTCGACGGGACGAATTCTCGCAATGGCTTCTCAAAATAGATCTTTTCCATCGATCACTGGAAACCCGGTTTTGGACGTGACCTATCCTTCGGCTTCGGTATTTAAAGTGATTACGGCGGCAGCGGCTTTGGAAAAAGATATGGTTCAACCGAACTCGCAAATTTCCTATCAAGGTCGAAATCATACTTTGTATAAATCTCAGCTAAAAGAGAAGGTTTCAGGTTGGAAAAGAATGGCGACTCTTAAAGAGGCTTTCGCCAAATCAATCAATACCGTATTTGGACGACTGGGTGTTTTTGCAATCGGTAAAGATCAGGTGAAATCGGTTTCGAATCGTTTTTGGTTCAACGAAAAAATCCCGGCTGAATTTCCAGTAGTGAACTCTCGTTCCGCGAATCCGACCAATGAATATGAATTGGCTGAAATGGCCTCAGGTTATACGCAGGAAAATGCGATGTCAGTTCTTCATGGAGCAATGATCGGAGCTGCGATTGCCAATGACGGACAAATGATGGAGCCGTACTTTCTAAACGCGGCTTACTTGAAGTCGGGAAAAACAATCTATCGCTCGGAACCGCAAGTGCTGGCGAGAGTGGTTTCTCCGGAGACTGCATTTGAACTACGGACTCTGATGGAAGAAACAGTTGCGAAGGGTACTTCACGCAAGAGCTTCAAAGGTTTCTTTAAGGGTGAATTTAGAGAGCTCCAAGTCGGCGGAAAAACAGGCTCGCTCACTGACAATGTTCTTCACGGAAAAGTGGATTGGTTCGTGGGTTTCGCACAGTCGCATGGTCGAAAGATCGCCGTGTCGGTGCTGACTGTGAATAAGAAGTTTTGGACGGTAAAATCTTCCTACCTCGCAAGGAAAACCATTGAAACCGCGTTTTCTGTCAAAAAAGTCGCGTTGAAATAGCCCAAAATATCCTCTGAATTGATATTCTTCTCATTTTTTGCGGAAGGTTATTATACAATTTAAGTGGGGATATCTGCTATGAAACAACTAAAATTGTTGAATTTTTTTGCGCTACTGGCGTTGTGTATTCATCACCAGGCCTTTGCGCAAACCGCTCCTGCATCTTGTTCTGGCATCATGGATCAACCGGGGCTCGATAAAATTCAAGCGGCAGCTTGTACTACCTTCGACGCCGATCCAAAAAATTCCTGTGCGTACAAAAATTACATGAACAAGCAAAATGCTTCTACTGTGGAAAAGCAGGCAAAAGATTTTGAAGACAAGATGGCAAAACTCTTCGGCGGTCCTTTGCCAGACTCAGCCAAGGTCGATGCGAACATCATCAAAAAGATTAAAGACTACAGTAGACTTGCCTGCGCAGGTGGCGCGGTTAAAATTGGTGGTCCTGGAACCATCTTTGAAGTTTCTCCTTACAATCGCAAAGAAATTCCTGCGCCGGAACCTTTTACCGCGACTAAAAATAATTATACGAGCGATAAGTCCAGCTACCTTAAAATAAAAGGTTCTGGCTGTGTGCCCGCAAATGATGGAGTTCATGACCTCATGTGTACGGGCGCAGGCTATACTCAATACATTTCGAAAGCTTTGGCTAATGCTTATGACAACGATGATATGGATACTTATTTGAAATATGCTAATTCCGAGGCTGATCGATCCAGCTCAGCGGATGTCACTAAAGCAGCTCAGGATTATAACTCTCTATATGGCACTCAAGGTGATTCTGCGAACGCAGCGAATATCGCTAAAATGAATAAGGATGCGACCGCAACCTATACTTCGGATCAGATGAGTTATAATACAGTAGTCGATGCGAATGGGAAAAAGACCCGGCAGCCATTTGTTGCTCATAAAAAAGGCGACTTGATGTTTCCTGAAATTAAAGCGGCTGAAGACAGAGCAGTGAAATATTCTCATACGGCCAACGATGATTTTTTTAGCGATTTCGACCCAAAAACAGATACCGGAGCTTATAGATATTGCCCGGCGCCCGATCAGGTAACCGCGAACCCAGAAAATAAGATCAATCCGGTAGAGCTTCACGAGCCATGCGATATGAGCGTTAGCGGAAATTATACGGACAATATTGTTGATCCAAAGAGACCATTGACCTTAGACAAGACGAGTGACAACAAATGCATACAAGAAGCGATCGCAAACGGATATCAGCCTAGTGCAGTGGTGATTAAGACTTCGTCCAGCAGCTTGAATAATACCGGCGATGCCGCAAAACAATGTTGCGGAAAAGGTTTTCAATGTTTATCAGACGCGCGAGCTGAATCGGTAAAAGATAAATTACCAGGCTTGTTGGAAAAAATTGGATTTCAATCTTCCGATTCGACGGTGATTACGACCAATACTAAGGGCAAAAATGGCGATGGAACATCGGGACCCTGTGCCTATACTTTGGAGCCGGACGGAAAATTTCCAGAAAAGCGTCTAGCGAGTGTGACTAAAGCAGATCTGGATAAGGCAAAAGCAGTGACGTTGACCGTTTCTTTTCAAAAGGGAAATACACCATTACCAAAACAGGTCATTCGTCAGGCAGAGGTCAGATGTCAGAGAATTGTTTTCACTTGTCAGTAATTGGAGCATGAAATGAAAAATCGATCGTGTCTATTATTTATCTTACTCGTTCTCACGCCCGCTTCTGTCTACGCACAAACTTGTAAATCCGATCCGGCGACCCTCAACGCCGCGCAAGTTCAACGCGATATGATCAATCGCTCGCTAGCCGAAGGAAAGAAGGCCTGCGAAGATAAATTGGTTTCGGCAACGTCCATTGCGGCCTCCCAGCATTCTTGCGCCTGCAATAACTACACAGGAGATCTCACCGATCGGGATATCTTCGAATCGCGATTTGCGGCGAAGATTCAACAAGTGAAGGAACAGTTTAAAGAGCAAACCGGCGGAGATCCTGCAAAGGAAAAGAAACTAGTAAACGACCTTTACGCAAATTATTTGAGAGCGAAAGACAATCTCCCTTGTGGGAATGCAGTGGGTATTTTTCCGAATGTTTCAACCGGTCTGAGTACCAATACGGGGGGATTTTATTGTGCGGCTAATGAAGCTGATGCCACGACCTTAAAACTCCCGCGTTGCAGCGACACCGCAAAAGCAGAAGCAAGTAAAGCAGCAATGTCTAAAGATCTGGATGGTCTGTATACCTTGAATCACGGTGATGCAGGACTCGCGAAACAGTTTGTATGTGATCAGAAGCCAGTCGTCGGAAAAGATTGGAGCTTAATCAGTCAGGATATTCCACCTTGTTCGCTCAGTTTTGAAAAAAAATTCCAGGATAATGGCACGAGCTATCAATCAGGAGTTACCGATCAAGCGGTCATGAAGGAAATTCAGTCGAGTGAATGTTACACCAGGATCCAAAAAGAAGGTCTGGAGATTGATCACATCGAAATCGACGCGTCTTCCAGTTTATTAGCGAACACAGGAGCGGCGGCCAATAAAACATTTAAAACGCTTTCCGATGACCGCGCTTCTAAAATTGAAAACAGTGTATTTAAGAAAATTCCCGGTTTCGAAAATGTAAAATATACCGAAAATACTGGGGGTAAAAATGGAGATGGTACTTCCGGTCCTTGTCCTTACTTATTTACGAAAGAGTCGCCGAATTGGAAACGACGTCCGGATGTGACGGATGGAGAGTTAGACAAGAATCAGTACGTTCATGCGAAAATTTACTATAAAAATAAGGCCTCGCCAG
>Ga0206918_1011_pt1 | contig 60355 bp, 72 predicted proteins | sample Alteio_BWOrgHeat_69_FD_152950 | JGI IMG/M metagenome (GOLD analysis project Ga0206918, IMG submission 152950) | Enriched cells from forest soil in Barre Woods Harvard Forest LTER site, Petersham, Massachusetts, United States -... | ecosystem: Environmental > Terrestrial > Soil > Temperate forest >... | reverse complement strand
AAGCTGAAAATCTCACCAAGGCCCATCGAAGCAATCATTCCTATACGCACGAGCACGTTCGCATGCTCACCTCTCTCGAAAAACATGAAGAACAAATTCTGGTAGACCCACAAACCAGCGGTGGTCTCTTGCTCTCCGTGGATCCAAAAAGTGCTGTATCATTACTCACGAAAATTAAAACAAGATTTCCCAAAGCGGCCATCATCGGTGAAGTCACCAAGGCCGGATCCCATCGCATCGAAATCTATGAATGAATTGAAGGCAATTTTCACTCACGATGTGCCGCTGATCGATGTGAGGGCTCCGATTGAGTTTGAAGCCGGCCATTTTCCTACCTCCACGAACCTTCCTCTCATGAACAATGAGGAGCGGCGCTTGGTCGGCACTCGCTATCGAGAGCAAGGTCAGGCCTCAGCAATCGCGCTCGGACATGAGTTGGTGAATGAAACCATTAAAAGCGAACGAGTTGCTGCGTGGAAGAATTTCATTTCGAAAAATCCCAACGCCAAACTTTATTGTTTCCGCGGAGGACTTCGTTCACAAATCTCCCAGCAATGGATCCAGGAAAGCGAGGGCCAGATTGAAATCATCCCCGGCGGCTACAAAGCACTCCGTCGCTTTTTGATGGAGACAATCGAAAGAGAATCGAAGCAAAGAAAGTTTTTCATCGTCGCGGGACGCACGGGATCTGGAAAAACAAAACTGCTTCAAGAATCTCACTCAAGCTATATCAATCTTGAAAAACACGCCAATCACAAGGGCTCCAGTTTTGGCGAACTCGGTAAACAACCGGCACAAATTACTTTTGAAAACCGAATTGCAGTCGATTTTTTAAAAACAGAAGATGCGCCCTTCACTCTTTTAGAAGACGAGTCGATCATGATCGGATCGGCCATCGTGCCCAAAGTTCTGTTCGAGGCAATGGCGAAGGCGCCCATGATCGTACTCGACAAAACAATGGATGAACGAGTTCAACACATCGTGAAAGAATATGTTTTTGACAAAACTTCAGAATCGGACGGGGATTTCCAAGTCACCTACGCTTTCATGATCCGAGCCCTGGATCGAATCAAAAAGAAACTAGGTGGACTCAACTACAGCCTCATCCTGGGGCAGATGAAAGAGGCATTTCAGTCTAGCTCGATCACCGAGACCGAAATCCACCGTCCATGGGTCGAAAGCCTTCTCGTCCACTACTATGATCAATTCTACGATCGCGGCCTGAAACGCAATGCTTCGCGCATTGTATTTCAGGGAGACGAATCAACCTGCATTGAATACTTAAGGAGCCAAAAATGAACTATCTATTCTTAGTCCTCAGCCTTACTCTCGTTGCTATGAATACCGCCAATTTCGCGACCGCTAGCGACGCAAAAGTAAATTCAGTTTCTTCTCGAATGCTCGCCCATACCTTTCGACTCAAACCAGGACAGGATTTTATGGAAGAACTCACCACCTGGGCAAAAGATCACAAAATCAAGGCGGCGGCGATTGTTTCCGTGGTGGGAAGTTTTACGAAAGTAAATTTAAGATACGCCAACCAAGAAAATGGCTCTACTAAAGAAGGCCACTTTGAGATCGTTTCGGTGGTTGGGACTTTCAACGCAACCAGCGCCCACCTCCACGCGAGCGTTTCGAACGAAAAAGGAGAAACCTTCGGAGGCCACCTTCTTCCTGGAAACATCGTGTACACGACGGCGGAAGTGGTGGTGGCTGAACTGGATGATGTCGTATTCTCCCGTGAAAAAGACGATAAGGCCAAAGGCGGCAGCGGCTGGGACGAATTGGTCATTAAGCGAAAGTAGGCGCTCGCATAAACGAGTTTCGTTGATTTTTCAATTATTAAATAAATATTGTTTACAAAATATAAAAACATAGGTACCTTCCTGTAAAAGTTCGACTGGAATCGTTGCGACGATTTTTAACCTCACAGGAAACAGAATATGAAACACTTATTTTTAATGTCCCTCATTCTCGGCGGAACCAGCACCCTTTCTCATGCACAAGCTCCAGCCTTCGTCACCTGCAGCACTGAAAGTAACGGCGTGCTTTTCAGCAAAGCTGAACGCGACCCGAGCCTTGCACGCTCACTCACGTCGGGCGCTTGCACGAACGATGCACGGACGAACAATGAAGAGTGTAATGCAAACTTATGGTGCAACAATGATTCAATCATCGCTCCGCCGATGATCACCTGCCGCACGCTCAGCAATAATATCCCCTTCAGTCGTGCGTCCCGCGACTTATCCCTCTCTAAAAAACTCACCCTAGCGTCTTGTGTAAATGATGCCCATACGAATAACGAGGAATGTAACGCCAACATCACCTGCGACGGCATTCCCACTCCACGCATGATCACCTGTAAAACGGATAGCAATGGAATCAAATTCAATCACTCAGACCGTGATGCAAATCTGGCGAAGACGCTCGCCCTCAGCAGTTGTGTGAACGATAGTCATACCAACAACGAGGAATGCAATTCAAATCTTTGGTGCAATCTGCACGGTCACTATCCTGCACGCGTGAACTGCTCTACCTTAAGTAACGGGATTGAATTCAAACACGATGGCCTCAGCCAAACCCTCACCCGCGCCATGACCCTCAGTGCTTGCACGAACAATCCTCACACGAACAACGACGAGTGTTCCGCAAATATCTACTGCACACCGTAGTCTCAAACTCATTGATTCAAAAAAAAGGGATACTCGTGAGGTCCACGAGTATCCCTTTTCAATTCTTTCTTGATCAAATCGACCTAAGCTGCGCGCTGGTGCTCGTGGTGATGAACATCGACCTTGGATTGACCGTCGTTTGGTTTGGATCCGCCTTTTGGATCTGGTCCCCAATGATTGTCGCCATGAACTCCTGGCGTGAGTGCCAAAATAAAATTATAGATTGGAACGATAACGTACCACCCACTCTTACCGGTGTCGTGCATTCTTCTGATAGCAACTGCCATGGAAGGAATTAACGTGGCCAAAGTGAAGAGTGCATTGACGAGTGGGATTCTAAATTTTGCGCAGAAGATCGCAATCCCGAGCGAAAAGACAAAGTTGAATGCAAAGAACTGCCAATACTCTGCTCGTCTCGCGCGGCCTTTGAAGTTGGTAAAATTTTTCCATGCGTGAAAATAGTGATTCATCGTTGCTCCTTTTGTTTGAATGAGATTAGAATATTATTTCTGACTATTTTAGTCAACTATTTAAACTTAGATTATTTAATAATGAATCCGACCTCTTAAGCCTTTGTCTTCATCACGCAAAAATTCTAGGAATACTTTTCGAGCCGCGCTCTGTAGATTACGTGAATCGAATCAGCCTTATATTTGAAACGAGATAGGAGTCCTCTTGAAAACGCTCATGATTACGCTTTCCCTCATGTTGTCACTGCCAGCATTGGCCTACGAAAAATCGGACTTTGAAAAAGGTTTTGATGCCGGCAAGGCATCTTGCTCCGCAACTGCATCTGCATCTGCATGGGTATGCATCGCTCATCAGAGCTTCGGCTATGATGGTTGCATCGGCGTCAGCACTTCGGGCGCAACAAAGGCCGCGGCGCTCTTGAAAATTTCACCGACTCAAATCGCGATCAGACAACCCGGCGAAGCCTGTGGCGATGCCCCGATCGTCTGCAGAGAATTATAATCGCTTGCCGCACTTCGCGCGCGCGAAGTGCGGCGCATAAAATAGAAATCCTCCAAAATCCCCGGTAGTGTGTATTTATAAAATCAGCTATACCTTCCCCATGGCCTCATCGCGATTCTCCCCAGCAAGCATCGACTTCATCCATAAAGCCTCTCGCCAAAAAAAAGCGGAGTGGCTGGACAAGAATCGCGCGGAGTATGAAAGAGTCCTCGTCAATCCGATGCGTGAATTGATGGAAGCCGCCGCAAAAGAACTCGGACCGATCGCTCCCGGATATCGCTTCCCTACCCGTCAACATGCTCGGCTTCGTCGTGGCGCAGATCAATCCCGGGGACCATTCCGTGATTGGGTAGGAGTTTCCGTTTCACGTGATTCCGGTAGCCGCTACGACAGCATGCCGAATCTTTATTTTTCGATCGATGATGAAGATATTTTATCAGCGGGTGGACTCTACATGCCGAGCGCCGATCAAACTAAACACATCCGTAAATGGATTGATCAGGACCCGTCTGCTCTCGAAGAATTACTGGAAGATCGTGCTTTCAAAAAATCATTCAAAGAACTCGGCACCGAGCGAGTCCTCAAAACCAAACCCCGCGACTACCCGATTGATCATCCGCGATTCAAATGGCTGCGCCTCTCGGCCTGGTATGTGTGGCGCCCCTTCACGAAAAAGATTTTCTTTTCCAAGGATTTTAAAGACGTACTCATTGAAGACTGGCGCCAAATCCTGCGCCTAAATCGCATTCTCGATCAATATACCCAGTCTTGGCCGAAGGCGAATTTGATCGACGTCCTTCCCTTGGTGCAAACGCGTCAGATGGATTGGGAAGATTAAGCTAGCTTTTCTTGACGCCCAAAAAGGCCCGCGCTAGTCTTGGCCTATGACAAAACTACTTTTGATTCTCTCCCTTTTCGCGACTGTGACCACCCAAGCACAAGTGAGTTCAGAACCGACCAACTTGGTCTGCGTTGCTAAAGACAACGATGGAATGCGCCCCTTTGTGATCGCTTCCCGCGTGGGTGTGCAAATGAAGAAATCAGATACTGGTTTTGATACCATGGAAGATTGTCAGAGCGCCCTTACTGTTGCTCGCGGAATTCAGTTTGGATCCATTGTTTGCTCCAGCCGCGATCTTGATGGAAACAATCCTTGGGACCTCGTGTTCATCAATAACGATGGGGCTTCACAAAAAATTTCACCTTCTACCACGACTAGCTTCGCGGAATGCCTGGATCTCAGCAAAAAGATGATTCCATCTTTCGAGAAGAACAGCGCCGTATATTGTGTTTCTCGTGACGGCGATGCGATGGCTCCGTTTTATGCAGTCAACATGATGGTCGACATCGGATCGACGATCAAAATGGAACAATCCACGGATTCATTTCAAACTCTCCAAGAGTGCTGGGCTTTTCTCGGCGAGAAATAGACTCCGCCTGAGTAGATAAATAGTTGATTCTCTCAAATCCTTGTTTTAGGATTTAAGCATGAAAACACTATCAATTATTGCACTCCTATTCTCATTTACATCCCAAGCTTCCACCAAGGAACCAGTCGTGACCATGAAAACATCCATGGGCACGATCACTTTGAAACTCTTCAAAGACAAGGCTCCTAAAACAGTGGAAAATTTTGTTGGTCTCGCTACCGGCAAAAAAGAATGGACCGATCCTAAAACTGGAAAGAAAATGAAAGGCGTGTCTCTTTATAAAGGCACTATTTTCCACCGTGTAATTCCAGGCTTCATGATTCAAGGTGGTGATCCACTCGGACAAGGCACCGGCGGACCTGGCTACAAGTTTGAAGATGAATTTAGCCCTACCGACAACTTCAACAAACCAGGAATCTTGGCAATGGCAAACGCAGGACCAGCAACCAATGGTTCTCAGTTTTTCATCACCGTAGCTCCAACTCCACACTTGAATGGTCATCACACGATTTTCGGTGAAGTGACTTCCGGTATGGATGTGGTGTTGAAGATTGCGGCTGCTGAACGCGGACCTGGTGATCGTCCAAATAAAGAAATTAAGATCGAGAGCATCTCAGTTAAGTAAAACTAGCTCGACGATTAGCCTTAAAAGCACACAGACCTTTTGGTTTGTGTGCTTTTTTCATTTTTGAGCTAAGCTAAAAGAGAAAATGAAAAAAGAACAACTCCTCGATCAACTCGGACCTGGACTCATCACCGGTGTCTCCGATGACGACCCCAGCGGAATTGCCACCTACTCCCAAGTCGGTGCCCAATTCGGCTTTCAAATGCTGTGGACAATGTTGTTCTCGTATCCGCTGATGTGTGCAATCCAGGAAATCTCGGCGAGAATCGGGCGAGTGACAGGCAAGGGCATCGCAGGTAACATTCGTGCGCATTACTCGAGGAAACTTCTGTATCCGGTGATCTTCTTGCTCGTCGTTGCCAACGTGGTGAATCTCGGAGCCGATATCGGAGCCATGGGAGCCGCACTGAAACTATTGATCGGCGGGTCTGCGCATCTGTATTGTTTATTGTTCGCCGTATTTTCCGTCTATTTACAAATCATCGTTCCGTACTCTAAATATGTTCACATTTTAAAGTGGCTCACGTTTTCATTACTCGCCTATGTCGCCACCGTATTTGCGGTTCATGTTCCATGGGGAGAAGCACTGAAGACCACCGTCGTTCCCTCTCTCTCCTTCAACTACTCCTCTCTTCAGGCCTTCATTGCCCTACTCGGCACGACGATCAGTCCTTATCTGTTCTTCTGGCAAGCGTCAGAAGAAGTCGAAGACGAAGAGGGAAATTCCGAAGACAAGCCACTACTGATCGCACCCGAACAAGCGCCATCACAATTCGCGCGAATTCGATTCGATACGCTCGTGGGAATGGGAGTCTCTAATCTCATCGCTTTTTTTATTATTCTCACGACGGCCGTCACCCTTCATGCTCATGGCAAGACTGACATTCAAACGGCAACCGATGCTGCTGAAGCTCTGAGGCCGATTGCTGGTAATTTTTGTTTCTTTCTTTTTAGCTGCGGAATCATCGGCACGGGCTTACTCGCCGTGCCTGTACTCGCCGGATCAGCGAGTTATGCCGTGGCTGAAACCATGCAGTGGCCCTACGGACTAGAACGCAAGGCACTCGAGGCACGAGGTTTCTATGCGGTGATCGCCGCGGCGACTTTGATCGGGCTCGCTTTGAATTTTATCGGACTCGATCCGATCAAAGCGTTGTTCTGGACGGCCATTTTGAACGGGGTAGTCTCAGTACCGCTACTTTTTGTGATCATGATGATTAGCTCCAATCGTGAAGTGATGGGAAACTTCATTCTTCCGCGCGGACTAAAAACCTTGGGATGGATTACCACCATCGTGATGACTCTCGCTTCAATTGGCCTTTTGGTAAGTTCTGCGAAGTAAAAAATAACGGATGTTGGCGATGGCGATAAATACTAAACCTATTCCGACTGAAATCGCATTTTCCACTTCACTCCGTTGCGGGCAGCTTGCTAAGCCAGTCAATGGAGAACAAGACATTTCTAAAATCTGGGACGTCAAAAGAGCAAAAAAGAACAGCTCCATATAGGTTACCCATTTCATCTTTTTTATCCATTGTTCATCCGCCGACAAATTCGCCGGGAAAAACTTATCAAAAACTTTTGGTTGGATTATTTGCCCTAGGAAAAGGAGACCCAAAAACGGAATCATTCGTCCGTTCGAAGTTCCCGATAGCGCAATATTTGCAAACGCGAAAGGAATTCCAAGAAGGATTCCCACAAGAATGGATCTGATTTTTAATTGATTAAAGTTCATATACCTATTTACTCACTAGATTGACATCATGATAAAAGAACTGAATCCCGTCGAGTTTTCCATGCGTGTGAAAATAAAAACCGCTCACCGTATCGGTATGCGCTGAATTTCCAGCAGGAACCTTGGGACTCCGCCCACCCGCTTGTATGATGGTTGGCCCTACTTGAGCGAGGCGATCATTCGTCAAGGAATCATCCGGAACCACAATCGCAATGTGACCCGCTTTTTTTGGGGCTACTTCCTTAAAGCTGGCGATCACCAGTTCGCCTTGATCAGCCAAGCCTTCCGCTTGAGCGAGCGTCGTTGCCTTCCACCCTGCCGCCACTCCGGCCGAAGAATTGAGCCACTCATTTTGGTGATTGGATAAGTAATAAACCTGATCGGGTCCCGCGTTGTCTTGATTCAAAAAAGGCACCGCGAATTGGAGCGCCACGGCTGCCACGAAAGCACTACAGTGCGAACTAGAAATGAGATGCTGTTTTTGGATCTCTTCTTTTGTAGGATTAATTGTAGCGCCAGTTTTCCAATCGACGTATTTACCCGGCAGCCATTTTTCTTCCACCTGTTCATTTACCAAATATTGCTTGAGCGCAGCGCCCTTATTCGTCAATGGCTCCGCGAATGCCAGATTGGAGTGAGACAATAACGCTAATAGTAAAAGCTTCATCTTCATTCCTCGATTATTTCATACTTTTAATAATAAAACTATTCGAGGGATCCAAATGATGGGCATGAAGCCCGAATTTTCGAGCTCCCTCGACATGTTGAATTGAATCGTCAATAAACAGAGTCTTATTTTTATCTAAGCCGCTATCTTGGCACACAAACTCGAAAATTTCTGAATGGGGCTTTCTCAAGCCTATGCGATGAGAAAAATAGACTTTATCGAAATGAGAATAGAAATCCTTGAACTGCGGATTCTGAAGAAGATAGCGATCCATCCATTCTTCATGGAGCTGATTGATATTACTGAGTAGAAATACTTTTTTACTTTTCCCGATTTCTTTGAGGAACTCCACTCGCTCGTGTTGGATATCAAGAAGGAGCGCGCCCCATGCATCGATCAGTGCTTCATCGCTGACCTTCGGCAAGTTCAAAAACTTTCGAAGCCCCGATAGAAATTCGCTCGAGGAGATCGCACCCACTTCAAATTGATTGAAGAGCTGAGTCTGGCCCGCCTTAGAAAAAAATTGCGAGAAATCACCCGCAACACCGAGGCGATTGAAAGCATCGGCGGTTTTACTAAAATCGAGGTCTACAAAGATCCCACCAAAATCAAAAATGATGTTTTCATGAGGTGTAAATATACGCAGAGCCAGATCCTGATCCATGAATGAATCTTATCTGCTTTTCTTAACTCGGCCAATATCTTTTGCTATTTGAAGCCGCCCGGGATACATCCTGCATCAAGGACTATACTATGAAAAAACTAATCATCGCCTCGTTTCTCATTTTACCCACTTTGGCTCTCGCTCAGACCAGCGAAAACACCTGCCCTGAAATCCAGGCATCCCAAATTTTAATGAATGCGATTACGGTTTGTCCGGCTGATCAAAATCCAGCCCTCGGACTCGTCGAACTCGGCGGTAACGGGTATTCCAATGTAAAGCTGGAAAGCGATGGAGTGGCGACGGCGACTATCGTTCACGATCCACGATTACTCAATTCGCACGTCGGCGCACCTTTACAAGTTAAAGGTGATATCAGCATCGAGATGACTTATCCAGCACCTGGCTTCGGATTGGTATGCAAGCTCACGGTGAATAAGTTTCATCCTTAGTCGATCAATTCCAGTAGACAGAGGGTCCCTGCCCCAAGGCAGATCAGCCCCGTTAATACAAAAGCACCGGCGGCCGAAGCAGCCACCGCGACGATTTGTCCGCTGATGAACATACACACCAGAGCTAGCCCGATCAGAGAAAGACCAATATATCCGGGTCGATCGTCATCGGATGCAGGCCCTCTACCATTCTTAATGGAAGCGTATTTGGCTTTCAATTGAACAACATAGTTCGCTAATCCGCCTACCCTTGCAGCGCCAGCGGCGATCTTAGGAATTACTTTTTCAATCGACTGATGCACATTTTCGATCATCCTATTCTTTACGTCAATACCATAACCATTCAGAATTTCTTCTTTGATCTGAATGATTTTCTCTCTTTTTTGATCGTCGATCGATGGATTCCGAAGTTCTCGATGCAATTTCCGGAGCAGTCTGGTATCCGAGATTCGCAGGATGCGTTTATCAATGATCTTCGAAAATTTTTGGTAGCGTGCATACAGAAAATTTTGAATGGCGACTTCGGCGGCGCGCTCAACGGATTGGTGTTCGACCTCATATGCTAAAACCTGTTGCGTGGAAAAAATATTCAAGGTCAGGAACGCGAGAATGAAAAATGTTTTTTTACTTTTCATACTTCATTTAAGGCTTTCTTGTTAAGGTCACATTTTGGTCTTTGCGCTCGAATGTATAAGTGCCGCCGCTCAGTGTTTTTCCATTGTCAGATAAAGCCAGTTCCATCCGACTAAAAGCGCGGTTGTCGTACCAAGTTTTCAAAATGAGTTTGTTGTTCTCATCAAAGTATCCCGATAATGGCAAATCTTCATTGTTCCATGCCTTAAAGAAACCAACAGCACGCTGACCTTTTACGAGAAACATCGCTTCGGCAGCTTCTTGTGAATCTTTCGTGCTCACTTGGCCAGACCAGTTGCCATCGATCATGGGGGTCGCGTAGCTATTTAAGCTGGTGAACACGGAGATGAATAGTAATAAATTTTTCATGGTTTTTTCCTTTGTTTTGTTGGTGATCAATTCTCAATATCATTTGCAACTGAAGTTACGTCTCTTTTTGCAATCGTTTTGAAAGTATAAAAGTGATGTTCGGCACCACCACCTGTGCAGGTGTACTGAGAGCTACCAAAATAAGTGTTTTTTTCATAAATCCCTTCGTTTTCTGTTCCACGATTTAGCGACTACTCGTTCGATCAACCGGACACGCCAGGAAATCAGTAACTTTATTCACAGGGCGAGCAACTGATGGAAGTACAGAACCCGACTTGGGGTCGGCATTCGCTAGTGAAAATTCGCCGATCAAATCACCGTTACTAGTAACTCGAAAACTAATGAGGCAGCCTGTTGCATTTATCCCTTCTAATCCAGTATCAGTGATGACCAATGCGTTAGTGATCATCCAACCCGAGTTTTGAACCAGTCCATCATAACCATGAAAAGCGAATGCATCGATATATGACTCTTGAAAAAAATCATCCTTCTGAGCCGAATAGAATGAACACTCCCATGTTTTTCCAAACTTGAGATCGGCATTCGATGGCACACGAGCAATCGCAAACTCATTATGGAGCTTCGCGATCACTGGATCTTGTTCTGGTGTACCTGCGAAGCTGTCCCATGCCATTGAAGCACCGAGAGACATAAACATCACTAATATTTTCATTTTGTTGTTTTTCATTTTTAGGTTCCTTTTTAAAACAAGTTTTTCTATAGCCGCAATGTAGTATCTATCCCGATCAATCGCGATGAAAATGCGCACCCATCCAAACACTCTGTTCGCAGCCCGCGAATTCGGATCAATGAAATCGATTGAGATCAATACGCTAAAACGCCTTCAACAAAGGGTGTTCGCAGAAAAATAGTTCACTGTTCGCATAAACATTGATACTTGACGTATTTGGTCGTATGATGCCTCCATGTTGTTTCAACATCAAAATTACCGGCATTATTTACGTGACGTCCTCACCTCTCGCGTCACGAGTAATCGTGCCTACTCTCTTCGCGCGTTCGCGCGCGACATCGGTCTGGCTCCTTCCACGATGACGGAAATATTGAATGGTAAACGCAATCTCTCTGCGGAGAAGGCATTTCAAGTGGCACAAAACCTCCGTCTCCAAAATGAAGAGACCGAATATTTTTGTTTATTGGTTCAGCTCAATGGCACTAAAAAAGATGAGTTAAAGTCTACCCTCCAATCTCGCTTGCACGTCTTACAACCTACGGAAAAAACCCACGATCTGAGCGTGGATCAATTCCGCCTCATTTCGGAGTGGTACCATTACGCGATTCTCGAAATCCTTCAGTTGAAAGCCTTTGATCAATCACCGAAAAATATCGGCCGACGACTGGGGATCTCGTCAATTGAGGTCGAAGCTGCTTTGGAGCGACTCACTCGCCTCAAACTCATTAAAGCGGATAACAATGGACGATTTTCCAAGTCCAAAAATCGGGTCGCTGCCAATGGAGCCAATCCGAATACGGCACTTCGTAAATTCAACAAACAGATGTTGGAAAAAGCGATCGAGAGTATCGAAACTCAAACGCTTAAAGAAAAATTCATCGGGTCGGAGACCATTCCCTTCGATCCTTCCCAGCTGGACGAGGCAAAAGAGCTCGCCGAAGAGTTTTTCAACAAACTAATCAAACTTTCAGCACGCGGCAAAAATAGAACCGAAGTCTACAATTTCGGAGTGCAATTTTTTAACTTAACAAAAGCAAAGGATCTTCAATCATGAAATCGATCATTCACAAAATGTCTGTCGGATTATTCCTCTTGGTCACGATTATGGCTTCAAATGCCTTGGCAGGTGGTGGTGAAAGCGCCTCCGGCGCTCGCGGAGGTGGACACAATGAAGGTGAGATTTCGATAAATGGATCTAACTGGGTTCTAATATGTCCTAAACAGACTTACGATTGTAGCAGCATTAATCTGGATTGCCTTCACGCTTCAGAATTTACTGACCTTAAATCCATTTGCGATAGCCTGGATGCTCAATAAATTCCGGCGTTGCAAAATTTGCTGATGTCAATGATGACCCACCCCGAAATTGCCTAGAATGTTTTCATTAGGAAGTATTTTAAATTATTTTTTAAATAACTATTAAATACTAATTGACCCTAACAATCCAAAATGAGAAACTATTTAAAGGGAGGCATACATGAGATTAAACGCAGCAAACGAGCTGTCTTCTACTGCTAAAGACGATAAAATTGAAACCAACCGAGCGGGGTTCCGACGGTAGGTTAAGCACGAGGGATGCACCCGATATCGGTGAGACTCGTGGACTATAGAATTTGACCCGGCCAGGTTAAACTGCTGTAGCTAGTGAAATAAACAACTAAATAAAAACAAGCAGGGGATCTAAAGGTAGGCGAGCCTAATATATATACTAATTGGCGACGACCCCTACCCCACCCCCCTAAACAATAGTCGAAAGACTTTGAGGCCCGGACCTAGTTCCGGGCCTTTTTTTATTTTTTCTGCTAAAATAGAATCAAATGAGCGAATCAAAAAAAGGCGACATTAAAGTCGATGGAAAAAAAGAGGCGTCGATCCTTTTAGCAGGCTTGGATCAAAGTCATCGGGAACGCATCTTAACCGAGATTGCCGCACAGAATCCAGAACTGGCGAACACTCTTCGCAAGGGCCTTTACAATTTTAACCAAGTCTTAGCGCTTGAGCCACTTGAACTTCAAAAGGTGATGCGGGCGCATCCGGCGAGTTTCTTTGCTCTTGCCCTCCGCGGGCTCGATCCTGAGTTAAAGAAGAGTCTCTTTGCCAAGTTTTCTGAACGCCAGGCTCGGGCGATCGAAGAAGAAATTCAGGCCCTCGGCCCACAAAAGCTTTCGGACGTAAAACAAGCACAGGAAAAAATCATTGAACAGGCACGTGAACTTCACGAGAACGGCGAGATCCACTTAAAATGAAAACACCAGAAATTCTAGACCTACGTCCCACCCAGTTTGTATTAGGAATGAAAGAGATCGAGTTCAAAGTGAATAAGATCAGCGGTCTTAATCCTAAAGAACTACAAAAATATTGCGACGAACACGAGATTCCGGTGATCATCGGGCCAAGCAAGCAATTATTCGTGATCGACCATCATCACTTTGCTCGTGCTTGTTGGGAAACCAAGGTGACGGGCTACCATGTGAAAGTAATGAAAGACCTGAGTAAACTCGACGAAAAGGCGTTCTGGAATCAGATGATCAAAAAAGGATGGACTTACCTCCATGATCAGTTCGGAATGGGCCCTCATCTCCCATCGGCTCTTCCCACTGATATTCGCTGTATGGCGGACGATCCCTATCGCAGCCTCACCTGGGCCGTCATCGACGCCGGTGGAATCAAAAAAACCAATATCCCGTTTTTTGAATTTCAATGGGGTGTTTTCTTCCGACAAAATTTGAACATCCGCCTATTCAGTAAATCGGATTTTAAAGATGCGATCAAGACGGCGATGAAATTGGCCAAATCTGCGGATGCGGCTCATTTGCCGGGGTACATGAAGTAGCTGCAAGCGCGAATTTACAGGATTGATTGGGACATATCTAATACACCGGTGGCGGCGCGTATATTCACGTTATATCGGCATAAATTTTTGACACCGCTTGAATCTATATTAACTAAAGCATTATCTTATCAACGCATATTTAACTATTAGTTAAAAACAAATACATATATTAGTAAAATATATAGAGACAAGATCAAAAAAAACATTTATTATACGAAAATTATTTAATTAAGTTCGAACTTTAAAGAGAAGTTTTTGTGAGCTGAGGCCGGGTTAAAGATATTGGATTGATGAACGGAAAAATTATGAAAAAAATTCTTGCTGTAGTTCTACTATTTGGATCAATAAGTGTATCAGCCTATGCTGGCGGATATCATTGTGATTATACCATTGGCGCATACACCAAATCTGGAACAATAGACTTAGACCAAAAAGGTTCACTTGTACTAACTGGCTCAACTGCAAAGGCAGCATTCACAGGATTAATCTCAAAAAAGAATTACGAGTTACGTATCTTTATTGATGATAAAGAGACAAATGTTTATTTATTCCAATTTCAAGAAAAAGACTTGCGTGACGCAAAAGTAGTTGCCATGAGTGAAGTCGCTCCCAATCAACATATGACGTCGTTTATGGACGCGGTATCAAATTCAAAAGGAATGATTTTCTTTGATTGCAATGAGATCTAAAACCCCTAGTTATCCGCACAATGGTTTTGCACTAAAAACAAAGATTTTCGATTCATGGAATAGATTTAGTAAATTGGTTAAATCTCGGAGAAAAAAATGAAAGTTCATTTAAGCATTCTAACGGCAATATCACTTATTTGCTTAAACTCAGGTCAGGCGCAAACAGTTGACTTTGCCGCCGATCAAGGAAAATCAAAATACCAAACGTTATTGGATGCATATGAGAATGCGGATACAACGGCAACGATAGCCGATTTCCCGAAGATACGCGATTGCGTCACAATTAGTGCAAAAGCACCGGACACGATAGGCGGTTCATTTTTTATCCCTATGGAAAGACTTGTCACTTACGGCAAGTCTGAACAAGTTATACCTGCTCATGGTCCATTGTTTCCGGAAAAAATTATCCCTGGTACTCCCGACATTACCAAAACCATTTTGACATCCGGTGGCGAGTGGACATTGAAAATGAGTGCCGATCAATTCGCAGTGTTTAGCAATAATCAAACAGACACGGATTTTGAAATCAACGTTGCAAAAAACAACCTAGGAATCTACGGGGATGTTAGCCAAAATGGCGTTCGCATCTCCATACGAAAAAAAGAAAATTATTTTCCTTATGTCGTCCAGATAAACTTGAATTCTAAACATCCTGAAACTGTTTTTTCTGGATATTGTTATGAGGATAAGCCATGAAAAAATTATTATTTGTAAATTTGGTATTGGCACTGCTGATCTCCAGAGCTTCTCTGGTTCAAGCAAGCGAAGTGAAAACAAACTATCAAGTCTTAGTGGATGCATTTAACTCCACTAGCACACCGGCTGCGCTAAGCGACTTTCCAGCAACTCCCGGATTGCGCTTATGTGACCTGATCAGCAGCGACGATCCAGATTTTTTTGATAGAATTGGATTTGCCGTCACTCAAAAAATCATTACCCCTGGAGTGCCTGAAGTTAATATTCCTGACAACGGCCCGCTTTTACCAGGGAAACACTCTCCTGCTATACCAGCTGTCACTCAAGTCGCTTTATATGCACAATGGTTTGGGTTTCCATACGATAACTTATTCACTCTTATCAATAGCCCGAACGCGCTGGAGGTTGTTGCCGGAACAAATCGAATCTTAATAAGAAAAAAAGATGGTTATTTTCCATTTGTGATTGAAAGAGATTATGGAAATGGCATTCCGGCTATATTGGCTTCGGGATATTGTTATTAACTAATGAAATTGAAATGTAGGTGATTCTGAATTAACGTCTGTCTTTTTACAGCCCACCACACCATTTACACGATATAACGCCGGAAATTTTACCACGAATTTACAGGATTAGTTGGCCATCTAATCAGTGCATTTGACCCAATTCAACGCTATAAGGACGCCGCTGCACCGAAAATCAAACCAAACACAGGCAGTACTCATCCTGAGAAACTCCGGTTGGCTAAGCTGTACCGTTACTCCTCAAAATCGGTCGTGATAGTAGTTCAGAAACAAGATCAGAAGAGATAAAAATCGTGCTAAAACAACCAGAAACAAGATTTTTACTTTAGTTTTCTCCTGAACAAGCCGACGAGAACAATGTCTAGTTGGTCTCATATGAATCACCTCCATTCTGTTAAAATGGAGGTAGTTCCTTCTACTCTGCCTGTGTTGGCAGGATTACATTTGCAAATATAGAGCCATCGGTATTCGCCTCCATTCGGCTAAGCTTGGAGGTGACTACTTCTATTTTTTCAAATCCAATATTTTAACAATACAAAAAAAAAGGCGCCCCGGATTCACCGTGACGCCCTTAAAAAATTTTCGCTAATCTTGAATTACTGCTTCTTTTTCGGCGTTCCGAAATTAGGGTGCTTCGCCTTACACGCAGCCACTTGAGCAGCATCTACCGCAGGCAATTTGATCACTGCTTTAGCAGGCTGTGCAGTTCCTTGCATGATTGGATCGATACAATCTACCCAGAGGCCTTTTCCGTCTTTAGCATCACCCTTGACGAAGCCAGCTGCCGTACAAGCATCGTGAATGGTTTTACATGGTCCTTCTTTTGGTGCAACGGTATCGGCAAATGCAGAGCTAGAAATCATGAGTGCGATCAAGAGTATTGAATTTTTCATCGAGAATGTCCTTCTGTTAATGGTTAGTAATAGATCAATTTTACATTCATTCTTCGAAGAACAGAATCACAATTGTGAAGTCACTTTTTTGTCGTGACTATTTTTTAAAGTTTTGCCCGAACTTCGGATGCTTCGTCTTACAGTCCAGCACTACACTTTCGTTCAGGATGGGCAAACTCAGCGTCGCATGCTCCGGCTGTTTTGCGCCTTGCATGATTAGATTCACGCAATTCAGATACAAACCTCTTCCATTTTTGGCATCCCGTTGGGTGAAGCCGGCTGTTTCACAGGCATCAATCACCTGCTTACAAGAAGTGTCGGCAGCAAGTGCCGGTGCGGAAACTAAAAACAAGACGATCATTTGATTCAACATACTCAAATAGTAATTCAAATCTTTCATTGAATCAAACCGGGATTCCAACAATCGCCCTGCCGAAGACTCGGCCAATGCCGAATTCTCGGCATCCAAAACAGCGTATAACTCATTGAAATCACACAAATAAAAGTCTGGCACGCCCAGTGCAATCTATCTCTGCATGAACGGTTCACACAACGTGAATCGAAACTTAATAAAAGGAAAATAAAAATGAAAAAGCAAATCGTAACTCTGTCAGTTCTCTCTGTCCTCCTCATGATCGCCGCTTCCAACGTGAAAGCAGAAGAAGCAAACCAACCACTTCAGGCAAGAAGCGCAGTTGATGTACTCACCAAGGAATCAACTCCAGCTCCGGTGCCTCTGATCCCAAATGCGATCAACATTCAAAACAATGCGGACCACGCCATTTGGATCACGATCTATAACAGCTTCGGATCGATTCGCGATTCAGGCTGTATTGCTCAAGGTGGCCAAGTTCACTTCAATAACTACTATGCACCACTGCCCTACAAAGTTCGTGCTGAAGTGACGACGAATAACGACTGTTCTGGAAAAGTGATCTTCGATACCAATACGCAAGTGGGCATGCCGATCACGGGCTCTGGTGTAGGGATCTCTCTCGAAAAAGGTACGAATAACTACTACTTCTACTAATCAACACTCAACCACCACATGAGAACAAAGCCAGGCACCTCTCCCCGGGCACCTGGCTTTGTTCTTCTTAAAAAAGGAAAAATTTATGAAAACTCAGAATACAAAATTAGGTCTTTTAACTGGAATCGTTCTTCTCACCTCTCTCGCTGGTTGCGGAGCTAAAGACGTGACTCAAACTTCTGGCTCCGGCGGCATCGTTCCCGCACCCACTCCGAGCGAAGCAAAATATACCTTTGAAGACGATGCAATCACCACGGTGAACAACTCTGGAAAATCCATGTGGGTGACGATCTACAATAGTTTCGGTTCAATTCGAGACGAAGGCTGCGTGGCCACTGGAACTTCCAATAACTTCCATCACTACTACGGAAAGCTTCCCTTCGGCGTGAAAACCGAAGTGACTGAAAATACCGATTGTAGCGGCAAGGTAATTCATAGCGATGCCTTGTTAGTGAAGATGGGAAAGAAGGATGGAAAACGCGGGACAGGGACGTCCCTCCGGATGGGAAGCGACGGTTATCAGTACTTCAGAATTTACCCAAGTCCTACCCCAAGCCCATCACCCACTCCGTAACTAAGTCGCTTTACGAAGTCTCTTACGGATGTCCCCTAATGTGCTCCGAGGAATGCCCAAGAATTTTGCGGCAGCGTTCTCGGAGCCACATTTCTTTAGAGCGGTGTCGATGATCTTTTGCTCGAACTCCCGAACCAAATGATTGAAGTTACCCTGAATCATATTCTCATCAATTTCATTTCCACCGGCGGCCATTGCCTTTTCCAACATCGGTGGCTGAGAAGATTGCAGATGCGGAGTGAGATCGCTCGCCTGGATCTCGCTCCCATCCGAGAGAATCGCCGCCACTTCAATCGCCGATTTTAATTCCCGCACGTTCCCAGGCCAGGAATAAGTGAGTAACAAAGATTCAGCGCCTTTTGACAAGCGTTTATCTGCAAAACGAGAATCTCTCAGGAACTGATTCGCCAGATCCAGAATATCTTCCTTGCGTTCACGAAGCGGCGGAATGGTGAGACTGAACTGCTTCACTCGGAAAAACAAGTCCTCACGGAAGCTCTTATTCTTAATCATTTCTTCCAAATTTTCGTTGGTTGCCGTGATCACACGACAACTCACTTTTTTCGAAGTATCTTGTCCGACGGGATTGATCTCGCCGGTGGCAAGTGCACGCAGAAGCTTTACTTGAACGTCCATCGGTAGTGTCGCCAATTCATCCAGAAAGATATCTCCGCCATTGGCACTTTCAAATTTTCCAGAACGATGATCAGTAGCTCCACTGAAGGAGCCTTTGCGGTGACCGAACAATTCTGATTCTGCAAGCGCAGTCGGAATCGCTCCACAGTTCACGGCGATAAAGGGCCGTGAATCATCGCCTTCAATACTCCACAAATAACGGGCCAATACTTCTTTACCGGTACCGTTCTCACCACGAATGAGTACCGACTGCCCCGCTCCACGCAGTTTTTTCGCGGTGTCGAGTACTGCCTGGTAGGCTTTTGATTTTGACTTGAGTTCGATCTGCTTCAGCTCGTGTTTACCCGCTTGAATTTTCTGATTCAAATTCTTCCGTAACAAGCGATGTAGGACAGGTGCCTTACGAAGGGTCTGCTTGATCATGTCGGCATCGAGTGGTTTCAAAATATAGTCAGCGGCTCCGGCCTTCAAACATTGCTCCACGAGCGCGTCTTCATCATGACCGGTCATCGCCACGGCAACCGTGCTCGGCGAACGCTCACGAAATTCATTCAGTACCTTAAGTCCCGCTCTCTCGACGCCATCATCCAAACTCAGATCAACAAAAGCGAGATCGACAATTTCATTGTCGATGATCTCGAGCGCCTCATCGACGGACGCTGCCGAAAATACCGTGTGAGCGCCGTCGGACTCGATCTGGGCCTGGAGCGTTCTACGGAGTAATGTTTCATCGTCGACAATCAAAATTTTCATCGTTAGTCCTTCAGAGTAATGCTCAACATAATGTTCACAGCCGCTAATCGCGGCTTCGGAATCATTCTCGTCTTTAATAGCTTCACTTTATCTTGAATCGCCGGATCGTCAAACTCGGAAGTGGAAAGATAAGCCCGGCTACCCAAAGCGTGTTTTTCAATCAACGCAATTCCGGTAATCCCTTCACGTCCGTCACTCGCGTATTGGTCTAAAACGAATACAAAATTCTCTAAATTACCCAAGGAAGTGAAAGATTCGTCCAGGTTGTGGATCGTCGAAAACTCACGAATACTCACCTTGCCCACGGATTCTATTTTTTGTCGCCATGCGCTCAAAATGGTCGGATCATCGTCCGCCACGATCAAGGTTTGACCCGCCTTCATCGATACTTGATCGCTAGACCATGCCGGTGTTTTCTCCACCGGGATGATGAGAGTGACCGTCGTCCCCTCATTCACTTTTGATTCGATCTTGATTTTGCCCCCACACCATTCGACCGCACGCTTCGCTTGAAAGAGACCAAGACCGCTTCCCTCTGCTTTGCCGGAAGTGAACTCCCTTTCAAAAACACGAGTGATGATCTCGTTAGGAATTCCTTTGCCGTTGTCTTGAATAGAAACGAGGAGCTGATTCTTATCAAGCGAACAACTCAAACGAACGATGGCCTGAGCACCCACCGCTTCGAAAGCGTTGTTCAAAATATTAGAGAGCGCGGTTTGCAATTCAGTCACCTGCACCACGGCCCAAATTCCTGGAATCGGATCAAAACCCGAAATTTCAAATCGCTGGGTAGTCGGAATCTTCAGCGCATGTTCCTGAGCCACATCAAATAAAAGTTTGTCGACGAGCGTAAGGCGTGGTGCCTCGACCGGGGCGCTGTCTTGCTGGGTTTGATTGTATTTTTTAGACAAGCGCTTCACGATTCCATTCACCCGAGAAATTCCATGGCTGAGAATCGAAATCATTTCTGCCATTTTTGCCGGTGTTGTTTGCAACTGATTGAGTGCGAGGGTCATGCTCGTGAGCGGGCTACGGATATCGTGGGCCACTTGAGCGGCCACCGCCGCACGGGCTTCGGTTTTCTTCGCTTCGATCAATTCATCCTGGGCGTCTTGCATGGTGCTGAACATGCGATTGAAATGAATCGCAAGCGCATTCAACTCATCCTTCGATCCCGGGTTCGACGATACAGGAATGGTCTGAGAGAAATCCTTCGATGCGGCGATCGTATCCACGGCCCCACGAATGAGGAGAATCTTTCGCAAAAGAATACGTGAGACCCACACAGATACCAGGAGCGATGCTAACAATAATAAAGAAACAATCATCACGAAACGGGATTTCAAATCGGCAATGGCCTGATTCAATCCATGGAGTGAAACATCCGCGGTGAATTTGTAAAGATAAGGCTCGCCCTCCGCCACCAACTTCCGAAAGCGGCATTCACAGCAATCGGAAACACTGGCTGGCACCATGACTGAGATTTTTGAGTTTTCATTCGACGACGAAGGAGCGAGTCCGGCCTGCTTCACTTCGCCGAGTAAAATTCCGGAAGAACCATGAAGAGAAACCCCGACGATGTCGGACTCGTCATTCGCCAAGCGATGGAGCATTTGAGAAACCTCGTCAAAATGAATCCGTACGTCGATCACCCGAGAGTGATCCTTCGTCGGAACGAGGGTGAACCAAGCCATCATGCTTGGATCTTTCACATCCGGTAAAAGCGGTGTTTGTTGCAATTCGGATTTGCCCGTGGTGAGTCCCCGGTAGGCGGGGCAGAGATCGAAAATGTTTTTACTCTCGGAATAATCGCCACCCACAAAATCACCCTTGGAATTGGAGATACTGATCCCATCCACATGGAGTTCTTTCGATAGACGAGAGAAATCTTGTTCACTGACTTTAGATCCAACGGCGCGTTCACGAACCACGAGCGCGGCATTCACGGCCACCTTTTGGTAAACCTTTTCAAGGGCAACAAACTCACGAGCCACCAGCTCCAAGCGTTCCTGATACAAATGGCGATACTGACGCGTATAGAGTTGCTTTGAAATCTCATATACAGAGCCTGAAACAGCGAGCACGCCCGCGCAACTGACCGCTGAAGTAGTGAGGAAAATTTTGGTGGAGAACCGCATGCCCAAATGCTAACTTAATTTTAAAGGAAAAAACACCCATGAGCTCTGCAAAACCTCCGATTACCCCCTTTTCCCCCTATCAAAAGCTCGTCGTGGCAATCCTCGCCTTCCTTCAGTTCACGGTCATCTTGGATTTCATGATCATGTCGCCCTTAGGTGCCATGATGATGCCTGCACTGCAGATTCAACCCGCACAATTCGGAGTAGCGGTTTCGGTCTACGCTTTCAGTGCCGGAATCTCCGGACTCATGGCCGCGGGGTTTGCCGATAAGTACGATCGTAAAAAACTCCTGCTCCTTTTCTATTGCGGTTTCGTGCTCGGTACCTTCTTATGCGGGATCGCGAACACTTATCACTTTCTTTTGTTCGCCCGGATGGTCACTGGTCTTTTCGGCGGTGTGGTGGGTTCCACTTGTATGGCAATCATCACGGATGTTTTCCCTCTCGAGATGCGGGGCCGCGTGATGGGAGTGATTCAAAGTGCGTTTGGAGGAAGTCAGATCTTAGGACTTCCGATCGGTCTCTTCCTCTCCAATCATTTCGGCTGGCACGCTCCCTTTCTCATGATCGTACTCATGAGCTCATTGGCTGGAGTGGTGATCTTCGCCAAACTGAAACCCATCGACGGACACCTTGGTCTCCATCCCGACCGAAATCCTTTTCACCATCTTCAAACGACGATTCGTAATCCAAAATATGTTTTCGCCTTTTGTGTGACCGCACTTTTATCGATCGGCGGATTCATGATGATGCCTTTCGGGAGCGCCTTCACGGTGCATAATCTCGGGATCGACATCGAGAAGCTTCCGATGATTTACCTGATCACTGGATTATTTTCGATTGTGATGGGTCCATTCGTTGGTCGCCTGAGCGACCGCTTTGGAAAATACAGAACCTTTGTTTTTGGTTCCTGCATGAGCGTCTTGATGGTGCTGATCTATACCAATCTCGGAATCACCCCCCTCCCCTTGGTGATCCTAGTGAACGTCCTCATGTTTGTGGGTATTTTCTCGAGAATGATTCCCTCTCAGGCGCTGATGTCTGCCATTCCTGAACCCGCAAGCCGCGGTGCTTTCATGTCGGTGAGTTCATCACTCCAGCAAATCTCAGGTGGGATTGCATCCGTCATCGCGGGACTCATCGTCATCGCCAAAACCGACGGATCTCTCGAACATTTTAATGTTTTGGGATACGTGATGCTCGGTACCATCACGACGTCGGTGATCATGATGTATTTTATTCATCGGTCGATTGTTGAAAAAACCAGTACCTAAATATTCATGGCTGAATTTATTGAAATATTCTGCCAAAATAAGCGCTATTTCTGAAATGATCTTGATTGAAATATTATGTTTTTTGGAATAATGTGGCATGAACCATGTTTAATGAAAAAACGGACGCCATTCATAAGGTAGCTCGGATTGTGCGTGGAGCACGAAAACAGCTGGCTTATTCTCAAATTGAAATGGCGCGAACCCTGAATATCAGCCAGGGTTCACTCTCTAAAATCGAAGCCGGTCAACTCACACTCACCCCTGAACAGTGGTATGGGTTTTGTGAGCATGTCCGTATTTCTCCCGATCAATCATGGTATTCCGGGTATATCGATCGCTGCACTTCCACGGAGCTTGAAGAAGGGCCTAGGGTCGGCTCTTTTCGAATTCCTAAGAGATACGCTCGTCATCGTGGTTCGAAGGTCCGCTCTGTTCGTCCAATCCTCTCCTATTTTGAAAAGAATTTGGGTGAAAAAAAACTCAGCGATTATCTCGAAAAAGTGAATATCGACGAAGATTTTTTTATTACTCTCGATAATCAAATCAACGTGAACTTCAGTCTCGATCTACTTCGCACCCTCATTGATCAGGGTGCCTTAAAAAAGAACAACATCTCCGAACTCGCTGCTGCGTATCGGCAGCCAAACTTCCACGGAGCCCTTGCCTCTACTTATCAAAGCGCGGATAGCAAAACCACACGTTTTATCCAACTCGCGAAGGCCATCAAAAACTACGACGTGAACTGCAAGTATCAATTTGAAAACGTGAACGATCAATTTTTGGAAATTTCAGTAACTCCGAACGAGCACTTTAAGAATTTTGACTATCGGGACGACACGCTCCAGGATTGCTTGTGCCGTTACAAAAAAGAGGCAATGAAGGCCTTCGCAAATTTCGGAACTCACTCTGGTAACGGATCAGGAATCGAACTCCAGGAATTGGAATGCCATTTTACGAGCCATTCTCCCAAATGTGTTTATCGACTACAAATCACTGATGAAGGACGCCGCCATGTCTTTACGTGAGAAAAACTCGACCGATTTATGGCAGACCTTGGAAAATATTCGTGTGGCGATTCAGGCTACTCACGATTCATTTGCCGAGATGATGAAACTCACTCCGAAAGAGTACGCAAAATTTTCAAAATCGAGGACGAGTCCTTCTATCCTTCATATCTTCAACCTTCTCGAACACGTACACCTCTCGTTTGAAAACGTGCTCACCGGCCGGATCGATTACGGAGCACTCGCCGCTTCTCATCGAAGCAAAGACAGCGGCCTTCTTCCGGAAAAGTATCAAATAGCTGCGTTTTCAAAAGCGAGAACCATCCACCACATTTTGAAATACCTGGAAAACTTTCACGGATGGCGTGCCGCCGAAACGGTGATTCGTCATTTTCAAATTCCGATGAACATCCTTACCAATCCTGATGCACCGATCAACGTAAAAATGATCGCGGAGATATTCGAATACACGTCGAAATACTTTATCCACCCGTCTTTACTAAAAACGGTCGGCTCGTTTTCCAGGATCGCCAACGCCGGCGGTCCCATTGAAGCCGCCTTATCCAAACACGCCAACGTCAAAGCTCTCTATGCCCACGTGTTTGAAGACCTGATCACCCGCTTCGACGAGAACTTCAAGTATTCCATCGAATCCTTGAAAGGAAATATTCTCAAGGTCGGAGTGGTTCAAAAAAAGGAAATCGCGGAGGCCTTAGGACAAACCCAATTGAGTAACGAAGAGGCTTGCGCCATCCGAAGTGGGATTGGAGCCTCATTCACGGGCTATATGGGCCTTTCACACGCGCATGCCCACGAGAGTAAATGCGTCCATCGCGGCGACACGATGTGTTTGTACGAGTTCAACTTTGAAGAAGCGATGCTGGAGCAGAAAACCCTAAGCAAACGTCCACGAGATTCCCTCGGACTCCTGCACTAGGCTGCAATCGAGAGATCGTCTCCAAACTGTTCGCCAATCACTAGTTTATTTTCCCAAAAAGAATTCAATCTCGCCGCGATTTCCAGCGCTTCTTTCGTAAACAACTGACTGTCTTTCATGTGAAGCATTACAATCTCATTGTCAAAAAAACCAAAATTATTGAAGTTCGGCGTGATCTTACTCATCCCGAGGAAGGTAAAATACTGATCGGTTTTGTTTTTCACCGTTCCGCAAGTCAGCCATTCGTCGATCCCGGAATCTTTCATGTAATTCACGGCGATCGTCGTGATGAGATCACGAATAAACAAACTACTCTCTTTTGATTTCGGGCAATGCTCACTCTTCGTCCAGGAAGACTTGTAACAGACCCTTCTCTTCTGGCTTCGGGCACTCGATAGAATTCCATCCAACACCGTGGTATCGACCTTATTCAGTTCCAAAATCCCCTTCGGCGGAAAATTTAGCCGGTGGTACTCACAACGAGTAGCCTCGATGGAACGATAGCCCATCAAAGGCACCAAACCCGTTGGCGTGTCGTAACAGATGATAAAGTTTGTGCCCACAAAATCCGTTTGATCGATCGGCACTACCGGCTTTTCACTGAAAGACCAATAACCCGTGGTTTTCATGTCGACCGTTTTGCAAAAAAAATCTTGAACTGCCTTATCCCCCCAATATTTAAGCGGATAATCCATGACTACGATCCTAACCGGGTAAAGAAAATCATTCATACTATTCATATCGGAATAGTTAAATAAACATTAAATAAAATTTTGAGCTTGAATTAATTGAGAAAAATTACGCGGCTCGTTTGAGAAAACCCATGCAGGAATACCAAAGTTGCTCATAAGCTTCTTCAAAGATTTCGGCGTCACTTGCCAAAGATGCGTTGGCGGCATCACACCAAGGATTGGCAATGTCACTCGCACAATCCTTTCTCGGATCGTATTCGGTGAGGAGTCTCACCTTCGCTTTTTGAACAGGAGTTTTGGCGAACGAAAGCACTTCCTCAAGCAGCATTTCATTCATCACCAAAATTTCATCGAAGTAATCCAGATCCTCGGAATCAATTTCACGTGCTTCATGCGTAAGACTAAACCCGTGATTCTCGGCCGTTGTTAAAATTTTTGGAGCTGGAGTCACGCCGGGCTTCTGCACCTTTGTCCCAGCCGAATCAATTTCCATGTGCTCGGCAAATCCCTTGGTCTCAGCTGCAAAATTCAACAGGCCCGCCGCCAAGGGCGATAGGTAGAGATTGTCTAAACACACCATGAGGATCTTGTACTTCACCCCTTAAATATAAGGTGATCGCGTCAAAAGGACTAGCAGAAAAATCGCTCCCCCCACTACTTCCCAAACTTCTGATTACTAAACATCGGCGCTGTTGGGATTTGAACCACGATAAAGGGATGGTCTGCCGCTTGATGGCATTGGTTGCAGGATTGCGTCAGGCGCTGAAAAGCCGAGAGAAAGCCCTTTTTATTCTTAGCCTTGATCGAGGAATCCACTTCCGAAAGGCCTTCATCCGTCATTTTCTTTAGCACCGATAAGGGGGTCTTCACTGTTTTGAAATCATTGTGAAGCTCCGTCGCCTGATCCAGGCCTTCCTTGATTTCGTCCAGCTGATAGGCGGCCAAATCCCAGTTTTCGTTTTGAACGGAGTAATACAATTTTGCATGGTGGGTATGAATCGTACCCATGATCTCACCCAAACCCGGCTTTGATTGCTCGACACTCGTGCGTAGTTCGGAGATCTCTTTTTTCAGGGATCGATTTTCAACGATAAACAAAACGGCAAACGCGGCGATCGAAATGGATACCAGCATGACGATGGCGAACGAGGCGAAAGTTTTCATGCCTCTAAAATAACATGAGCTGCTTTACTTTCCAAAAATTCTAAACGCGATGAATCCGCGGCCCTCGAACGTGATCACCGGTGAATTCGGGTCCGGCACGAAAAGAGAACTGATTTTGAGTCCGGTGATGAGGCGTTTTTCCTTACCCCAAGCGTGATAAATACCCACGTCTAAACCAGCGACCAAAAAATTGAAGGTCGGCTGACCATCGATGAGATAGTTATGAACGCTCAAGGTCCCTACTTTTGGTCCGATGAAAAAACCCTGACGACCGATGTTGATTCCGAAACCAACGGTGTTGGTACTGACGAAAGAGTTTTGATCATGCTCGAGTTCAACCTGGTATACCGGGCGATTCTTCAAGTTGTTTCGATGAACAAAAAGTGCGCTTCCACCTTCGGTAAAGAGCGAACCTGCTGAAATTCCCAAATAGAGCAAATTTGCCGGATAACATTTTTTTGGATCTCTCAAGCGAACGGTCACCGTTCTCAAACCGGTCGTCGCGTCCACTTCACTCACCGTTTCTACATCCAGTTTAGTACAAGGAGGTAGTTGCTTACCTTCACCATCATGAACCGGAGTTTGCGCCAGTGCCTCGGCTCCTTCGTCGGTAATCAAAGCAGGAGTTTGGTCTTCGGTTTGCTGCTCACTCGCCAGCATCTCCGTTTTTTCAAAGTTGTTTTCACTGGTCTCTTCGGCGTGCACTGTTGACGCCAACGAAACACCCAAAATCAATGCGAAGAATATCTTACTGACCATATATCCTCACATAATCAACCAACATTTCCTGGCCTTCGACCGAAGAAGGATCGTTGAAACCAGCGCCGGTGGTGGACATTCCCATCATCAAATACTCGGGAAGTGAATCTACTTTCATCGGGGCCATATTTCTTCCGGTACTCATTTCTCCGTTTTTAACGAGGCCGGTATAACAATCGTCGATATAAAACTTAATCGTGTCAGCGGTTCTTTCCACTCCAAAACGATGATACTTACCATCGTGAACGTTGACCAGAGTATCAAAGCCGATCGAACTCACGCCGGAGAGACTGCCGCCGAACCAATCGTGATAATGAGCATAGCCCAGGGTATAAGGAGTCACAAAATTTCGAGGAGATTCCCACAAATCCAGTTCGCCAATGTGGCCGTCGGAACTCGCCTGAGTTTGCCACATCCAGAGCGCGGGATAACCGTTTTGGCCCGTGGGTAGTTTCGCGCGCATTTCCACTCGACCTTCCGTTACTTGATAACCCGTTGTCATTCCGTCGCGTGCCTGTGAATCCACACCGCCGTACTGAAAGCTACAACCTGCCGTCGAGCCTTCGATACAATCTCCTGTTACCGAGCTATCCACATGCATCCGAAGAGCCATCACTCCACTATTGATGTCGGAGTCTTGTCTCATTTGAATTTGATTGGGACTAGCTGCAGACTTTCCACTCCCATCCCAAAAAAAATATCCGCTCCAAAGCGACCATGCGCATTTATTCAAACTCCGCAAATGAGTGAGGTCATAGCGTCCGCAGTGAGCATTGGTGGCATCAGAACCCCAATCAAGGCGGTCTACACAACGGGCGTTGGTATCATCGGTATAACAACCTGGATCTACTTTTGGAAATTCAGTGCCCGGACCATTAAATTCATCTGCCCAAACTACGGTACGAAAAGGTGCATTCGGGCCATGAGGACCGGTGGCAATCTCCGTATTCAAACACACGCGAGTCACGTCCGTGTTGTTCAAGCCGGTAGAACCCCAAGCGGCATTCCCATTGGTGATCAACGTGGGCATTGGCTCTTTGTGACAGGCCACGAGGCTCGTCGCCAAGGCTACGATGAATAAGGAAACGAAAATGCTTGAGGACGCACGGACTTTCATATCCCATGGGTATTGCACATCACAGGCCAGCAAACAGGACAAAAAGTGAGCCAGAAATGGCCTAAAAGCGAGTAGAACCCTAGGGAAATGGCTGAGCTGCCTAATCTTTAGGCAGCTGTACATCGCGGGTTAAATACAGTACACACTCCCCATGTCTTATTTCGAAAAATTTAAACTCTTAGCGCCGATCGATCAGGCACTCGATGCCCTCCAATTCAAGAAGCCCACTCCGATCCAGGAGAAGGCAATTCCAGCAATTTTGAAGGGCACCGACGTGATTGGTAACGCCCAAACCGGGACTGGAAAAACGGCCGCATTTTGTATTCCTACCCTTACCACTCTTTTGAACCAACCGACAAAGACGGCCTTGATTTTAGTACCGACGAGAGAACTCGCCATTCAAATCGAAAAATTCTGGATCGAACTCACCCAATTTTGCAAAGAAGTGACCTGTGCGACTTTAGTGGGCGGAATCCCGATGGACACCCAACTCAAAAAAATGAAGAAGAATCCGCGCCTGATCATCGCCACTCCTGGACGACTCGTAGACCATCTTCAACTGGAAAACTTTGATCTGAAATCAACGGCCGTATTGATCCTCGACGAAGCCGATCGCATGCTCGACATGGGCTTCGCCGCTCAGTTGAATGAAGTTCTTCGTTTGCTTCCGCATAAGCGTCAGACCCTACTCTTCTCCGCAACCTGGGACGGTGCTGTGAGTTCTCTCGCTAAAAAATTCTTGAACAATCAGATGGTGAGAATCACGGTCGGTGAAGTGTCTCAAGCTGCCACTTCTGTTTCTCAGGTATTGGTCAATATCGACGAGTCTGGAAAAAGAGATCTGTTATTAGAAGAAATCAACGCCGAACGCGGATCAATCCTCGTGTTCACCGGCACCCAAGTGCGCACGGAAAGTGTGGCGAATTATTTGGAAGAGTACGGCGTGGGCGTGAATCGTCTTCACGGCGGACGCACTCAGGGCCAGCGCTCTACGGCCCTCAAACAATTTCGCGAAGGTAAAATCAAGGTCCTCGTCGCGACCGACGTTGCTGCCCGTGGAATTGATGTGAGCGACATCGCCCACGTGATCAATTTCGATCTTCCTCAAATCGCGGAAGACTACATCCACCGCATCGGTAGAACCGGCCGTGCCGGATCCTCGGGAAAGGCGACTTCTTTCATTACCGCAGAAGATACACGCCGCTGGGATGAGATCGTGGAGCTCTTGAAAAAGACGGGCTCTCCGGTTCCAAAACTCACCGCAAAAAAACAAACTCGTGCCGCAAACATTGAAGACGTGGAATCCGAAATGGTGCAGGTTCAGCCAAAAAGCAAAAAGCCGACTCGTTCCCATCCGCAAAATCGTCGAGAAAACCTCTGGGAAAAAGGCTCTGTCAAAGTGAGACCAGCCCACGAACAACGGATCAAACCGAAAACACAAAGATAGGACTCGTTACGCTACCCTCGGTGATCGAAGTGCTGCGCAATTGTTTGAGGCCGAACAATTCAGGCGTTTCATAAAGTTCAGGATTGCGGTGCGGAGAAAGAATCAATCTCGTAGGCTTGAAATCCGGAGAGTGAAAAAGTCCCCCGAGCATTTCCATCATGTTTTTTCCGCCCACGCCGGCGATCACAATATTTCCGGAGAGCGGGGTCTTCACTTTTCTCGCATCCGCGGTGATAAAACTCACGCGTGTTTGAATCTCGTCGTTTTTCACATGCTGATGAAACTTGGCTTCGAGTTGAAGCATGGTTTCTTTCACCTGATCAATAAAAATCACTTCTGGAAATTGTTCGCTCAAATAAGCCTGTGCGCCGAGATAACCGTGATCACAGCAAACGTCGACGACCGGAACACCGGGAGTGAGTTCATCAAAGATCGCTTGCAATCGTGGACTCAGTTTCATCGCTATTTTTTAGGAAGTTTTTTGATGAGCGCCTGAAGCGCGTCTAAATAATTTTCCGCGGTCACCGATTCCACGGCCGCAATGGCCTGCACCGGAATCAGAATTTTCTTGATCGTGGCTTTGATCTCACCATCGAAATCAATAAATTTTCCCGGATGATAAACTACCCCACCCGCCCAAGTATTGGCATCCTTGAACCAATCCACGGCTTCGTTTTCCATTCTCACTTGCACGAACTTGACTTTGAAATGTTGGAGGAGCGCAAATTTTTTAATCGCTTCATTTTCAAGAATCACATCTTTTTGAATGAGCCCTGGCCCCCGCAAAATGAGAAAATTCATTTTACGTTGAATACGACTGCGTTCGTAAATCACGAGATCGCGTTTTTCCGCTTCGTAGTCGGTCCGTTTGTTTACCTTCTTTTTTGCCATGGGGACTCAATGCTTATCGTTAACTATTTACAAAGTAAACGGATGACGTTTAATCAATGAGAGCATTTGATTAGTTGATTAAATTAGTCTATTATTAATGAAAGACTTTACCCGGCCGAGGGGCCGAAAAAATGCGTACTACGGGGAAAACCATCTCAGCCTGTCTCTTTCTTTGCGTGCTGAACCTTGGCTGCTTAGCCGACATCAACACCACCACCGACAAAAGCACTTCCGGAGTCGTCACCCTCACCGGTCCCCACGATGTCACGGCCTCACCGGTGAACTCTTGGGCCACGAAGGGATCACTTCATTCTGCCCGACAAGGTCAGACGACCGTTCGTCTCCACTCTGGTTTAGTTCTCACGGTCGGCGGTTATCCTGGAACATTGGCGAGCGCAGAACTTTACAATTTAGCGACCGAGGCATGGTCCATCACCGGCTCTTTGCATAGTGGTCGGAACTATCACACCGCAACCGTCCTCCAAGACGGAAAAGTTTTGGTCGTCGCCGGACAAACGGCTGCGAATCCTCAAGGCTCGACGAGCGCAGAACTTTATGACCCCACGACAGGACTATGGACCAACACGGGATCGCTGAATGTTGGACGATTCTGGCATACTGCTACCCTCCTGCCGAATGGAGATGTTTTTGTTGCCGGCGGCACCTGCGGCAACGGTCCACTTAAATCCGCCGAGATCTACAATGCTACAAACGGCACTTGGACGACGGTTCTCACCACGATGTCGGTCACCCGCGATGTTCACACGGCGACCATGCTTGCCAACGGAAAAGTGTTACTCGCAGGCGGCACAGGAATGAGCGGCGTTCAAAATACCGCGGAACTTTTCGATCCGTCTGGAAATGCAGGAGCGGGCGCCTTCACGACTGCCCACACTTTCACTGGCGGTAGATACAATCACACGGCGACTCTCCTCGCGAATGGCAAAGTGTTGATCACCGGTGGTTACGACAACGTCAATGCAGTCGCCTCCTCCTCGATCTATGATCCGACCGGAAACGCGTGGAGCGATTCCGGTAATTTGAACACTGGAAGATACGTCCACACGGCGACTCTCTTAGAAAACGGAAAAGTGCTGGCCTCCGGCGGAAACGATGGAAACGCGAGTCTCGATACCTCAGAAATTTTTGATCCCGGTGCTGGCACTTGGAGTACGACCCACAATTTTCCGAACAACCTCGCTATCGAAGGGCACAGCAGCACTCTCTTACCGAACGGCGAGATTTTAGTCACCGGTGGATGGAATCGAACTACGGAATACAAAGCATCCTATGCCTTTTCCGTTTACGCCCCCATCACCCTTGCCGCGACCGGTGGGACGAGTCCCTACGCGTATCAACTCGTCGCCGGCACAGGCCTCATCGATACCAACGGGTACTATTGGCCGCTCACCGCGGAGACTGCGCAAGTCCGAGTCATTAGCGAAGATGGCTCGAGCTACGATACGCTCAACGTGGTCACCAATCCGTAACTTTCCGCTTCACGTCATTCCAATCCTTAACATAAGCTCTAGGCATGCGAATTCGACTTTCATACCTAGCCAGTCTTTCACCCACTTTAATTACCCTCGCTTGCACCTCACCCTTGATTGCTCCGGCACATGCGGGTGACTACACAGCGGTGAGCAAGCAGATTGTCGACGAAGTCACCGGCCACAATCAACCTTACAACAATCTGGTATTACTCGACGCGATCGGTGCGCGAGTGAGTGGTTCCCCACAGGCAGACCTCGCGGTTCAATGGGCGAAGCAAAAAATGGAATCTTACGGTTTCAATAAAATCACTCTCGATCCCTGCACGGTTCCGAAATGGTCTCGCGGGAATTCCGAAAAAGCATCGGTGACTCTTTCCAATGGCAATACTCAGGCTCTCACGGTTGCCGCACTCGGTGGCAGCATCGGCACTCCAAATGGCGGGGTGGAAGCATCCGTGGTGGAAGTTCATAGCTTGGAAGACGTGATTAAATTAGGACGCAGCGGAATCAAAGGCAAGATTGTTTTTTTCAATCAAGCGCTCGATCCCTCTCTCGATTCCTTCAAGGCCTATTCGAGTGTGGTTTCCCTTCGCACCAATGGTGCATCAACCGCAGCTAAATTTGGCGCGGTGGCAACGGTGCTTCGCTCACTCTCCACCCTTCCCGACGACGATCATCCGCATACGGGAGTTCTGTCTTACAGTGTACTCGCGGGGAAAATTCCTTCGGCGGCACTCAGCACACACGCCGCAAATATTTTATCCGGTCTTTTAAAAGAAAACTCTTCACTCAAATTGAAACTGGAATTGAGCGCGAGCGGAATCACGGAGACCAAGTCCTTCAACGTGATCGGTGAAATCACCGGAAGCGAATTGCCCAACGAAGTATTCATCTTGGGCGGACACTTAGACAGCTGGGATCTTGGCCGCGGTGATCAAGACGATGGCGCCGGTGTGGCTCAAAGCTTGGAAGTGCTTCGTTCGATCAAGGCTTTGGGACTGAAGCCAAAACGCACGATTCGCGTGGTGCTATTCATGAGTGAAGAATTCGGCGGAATCGGCGCTGGCCAATACGAACGCAAGTTACTCAGAAGCGGTGAGAAAATTGTGGGTGCCATGGAATCCGATCGAGGTGGATTCTCTCCACGCGGTTTCAGCGTGCACGCGAATTCTTCGGCATACAAAACCATTGAAAGCTTCAAGCCGTATCTTGCACTCGCGCACTCCGATCGAATCACCTCTGCTAGTTATTGTGGCACCGACACTGAAACCCTCGGTTCGGCCGGCGTTCCCGAAATGGAATTGATTCCGGATCCTACCCATTACTTCGATTATCACCACTCGGCTCTTGATCAATTGAGCGCGGTGAATTCGAATGATCTCGCGATGGGTGCTGCGGGGATGACGGTGCTTTCTTATCTCATCGCCCAAGAAGGTCTCTAGTAGGTCACTTCGTGCGCGCGAAGTGAGGAATGATACCGGCTCTTTTCAAAACCCCTCATCTTACTTTGCTGCGATCTTCCTGGCGTCATGACGTCAAGGCGTCTTGACGCCGGAGACGAATTTAACCAATTACGTTCGTGCGCATCCTACAAAACAGAAGCTTGGGTCAAAAAATAAACCGACTAAATGGCCAATATATCCTGTATTTTTACGGGAAAATTTGTGGAGATATATCCTGTAAATGACTGGTCGCACTTCGCGCGCGCGAAGTGTGCAATGATACACTTCTCCGTATGTCATGGCATACTGGATGTATGTCCCAATCAATCCGCCATTTCTGACGACGGGCCGATCGGTTACCACATCACCTAATGCCGATCATCCCTGCAATAATCACCGGTAGAAATATCTGCGCCATTAGTAATAATGGTTTTGCATCGGATCACTGCATCGCCGTGGATCTTGGCCGCGACTTTTAACCACGCCTGATCCATGATGCGTGCATTCTCGTAAACTTCAATACCGGCACCATCGCCCGTGATCACTGCCGTTCCAAGAATTTGTGCGTAGTCGCGTACATTCGCAATCCCTACGACCGACGCGTGTGAAATCACCGCATGCCCGGAAATTTTCATCGTTGGTGATTGAGGAGAATTTCCAACCACACTTGAACCCACGATAATAGCATTGTCGGTCGCGGTCATGTAATCGAGAGCCGCGCCGCCGGAAACTACCACATTGTTTTTTAACAAACTGCCGACCACGGCTGCGCCGCCGCTGATTTGAACATCATCAAAGATTTCAGATCCGTCAAATACCGCCGCACCATAGGCAACGACCACTCGGTCATGAAGTTTCGAATTCCGAACCATACTATGACCGACCACCCTCACTTGATCGGTCAACACCGAACCGGGGCAAATCGAAGAATCGGCATCGACGTAAACGGTGTTAGCAACCAGGGCTCCATCCGCAACGAACCCTCCGCCGTTTGAGTGCGCTTTCCCCGTAATTTTTGGATCACCAAAATTGCAGTCGTGCGCAAAAGAAGAGGAAGAAAATAAAAAAAGACCAACACCCAACAGCATCTTGATTTGATTCATGGGATGATTCTGGTTCAAAAAAATAACGAAGTCAAAAATTTTCCTATTTGGCCAGACGCTGAGCGAAATTCAAATAGGCATCTAGCAATCCATTCAATCTTTTTTGATTTCCCGGATCCACAAATTCACCGGCGGCACCGAAGGCCTCGTGTGCCTTGGCGAGACCAAACATTTCAGAATAGACGAATACACCTAAAGCTTCGAAGGGAACACGAGTGTGCCACAAGCCTCGTAGGCCTCCGAATCCACCGGGCGATGCACTCAAGAGAAGAAGCGGTTTATTCGCGAAAGGATTGGGCTTACTCCGTGAAGCCCAATCGATCGCGTTTTTTAGGCTGCCGGGAATTCCACCGTTGTATTCTGGCGTGGAGATCACGAGCGCATCGGCCGCTTGAATTCTGCGAATGAGCTCTTGTCCACCAGCCGGAACTCCGGAAGCATCTTCGAGATCTCCATCATAGATCGGCATTTCAAACTCACGATAGTCGGCCAGATCGACCTGCACTTCTGGATGAGTCTTCAGCAAGACATTCGCCTGATGAATGAGTTTGCGGTTGAAGGACTCTTTTCTCAATGATGCTGCAAACGCTAAGATCTTCATGTTGTTGCTCCTCGGGAAAGTTTTCCCATTTTTCCACTTTGATAGTCAACGAAAGCCTGACGAATTTCCGCTTCGGTATTCATCACGAATGGTCCATAACCCACAATCGGTTCGTTCAAGGGTTGGCCACCCAAAAACAAGATACTCGAATTCTCGGTCGCTTCAAATGAAAGATCACTACCCTCGCGTTCCATCACGGCGAGCTCGGCCTTACCGACCGTCTCTCCGCTCGGAAGTTTGATCTGCCCTTTGATCACCAAAATTGCAGACGTATGCCCGCTCGGCACCTTCAACTGAATCCCACTCCCTGCCCTAGCTTCGATATCCCACACGTTCATCGGGCTAAAGGTACGAGCCGCTCCTTTGTTTTCTTGAAAGTCGCCCGCGATCACACGCACCGATCCGGAATCCTTCGGTAACGGGACCCGTGGAATCTGAATGTCGGTGATTCCTTGATATCCGGGGCTGGTCATCTTGTCTTTCTTCGGAAGGTTCACCCAAAGTTGGATCATTTCGAATGCTCCGCCTTTTTTGGCAAACTCTCTTCCATGAAACTCTTCGTGAACAATCCCCGAGCCTGCGGTCATCCACTGCACATCACCCGGACCGATTTTGCCACCACCGCCAGAAGAGTCGCGATGCTCCACTTCACCGTCATAGACAATGGTCACGGTTTCAAAGCCGCGATGAGGATGTTCGCCCACGCCTTTTTTTTGCGTCGTCGGCGGGAACTCCACAGGTCCTGCATAATCTAATAATAAAAATGGCGACATTTCTTCGGCAATGTCGTTATAAGAAAAAATAGAGCGCACCGGGAATCCATCGCCGACCCAGTGACTTTGGTTTTTACGTTGAATGAAAGATAGTTTTTTCATATGTCTGCTCCTTGTATGATCTGAGTATAGGGCAAGTCACCGCTCCCGATAAGTCGGTATAATTGGAAATAATTATTCATTGTATTGCATAATCAATAAAATCACGCGTTACGCCAGGACCTATTTCGGGTACAACCGAGCCACCCGCTCGATATCCGATGGACTCATCGTCGCTATATACTGCGGCAAAGAGGCGCCGCTTTTCATCTTCATCGTTTCCAACTCCGGCTTGGTTGCAAACATATGAGGCTCATACATCATGATTGAATGCACATCGAAGGGTGAATCGAAATACGACTCCATAAAGGGCTCCGGCACCATCGCAAACTGGTCCTGATATTTTTCTTCGATGTTGTCCCACAGGATTTCGATGAATTGATCACGATCGACCCTCGATTGCTCATGCACAAACCCAAGTGCATGCATCAACTCATGTTCAATCTCGGGCGGACCGCAGCGCTCAGAGAGATAGACCGGCTGAAGACCACCAGTGCGGCCCAAGTACGAGAGGCAGTTTTTATCACCCTTCACAAACACGATCGCGTCGGGCTGATTGTCGTAAGGAACGAATTGAACCGAGGTGTGAACATTAAAAAAATCAATCGCCTCTTTAATTCGGCTCGGATTCACCACATCTTCTTTGATCACGTAAGGAATAATTCCGTGATCCCAGTAGCGGGGCGGTCTCACTTCAGTGATTCCGTTTTGTTCGGCGAAACCATTCATCGGTTTCCCCAATACCTCATCGCCATAAGCAACGGCCATTCCATCGATTACTTGGAATTCAACATTCATGTCTTTTGGTTTTTGGGTGTAGCGTTCCCATTTTTGGTGGCCGGTTTGAACTGGAACTTTCGTTGCGGCCATGGTCGTGCGGGGTTGAACGGAAATCGGTGTCTTCGTGATGGCGGTGCTTGAACTAGGAGTTACCGCGGTCGGTGTTGAAGATGGTTTTTCAAGCGCGACTTCTTTTAATGCTGGCGCCGAGTTTGTTTGAGATCGCTGATGATAATAGTAAGAGGCGGAAGTAATCATCACGAATAATATCAGCCAGGAACTGGGTTTCATGAGAACATCATACCGTAAAGCCCTTGCCCCACCCACTTTTTTTTGATACGGTCGCTTCACACAACCACCGGGCTTGAACCCCGGAGAGGAGCATGTCATGACCTATTACATTTCCGCATTCTATCACTTCACTCGCCTGGGCAACCCACCACAAACTCTTGAGTCCATCAAATCCGATCTAGAAAAAAAAGCGGCCGAACTCAATGTTCGCGGACTCCTCGTTCTCGGTAACGAAGGCATCAACACTACCTGCTCTTCACCCTCCAAAGAAAACTTAGACCTTTTTAAAAAGTGGATCATGTCTTACTTCAACGCTCCAAACGTCGCCTTCAAAGACTCTCACTGCGATAAGCCTCCCTTCCGCAGATACAAAGTAAAAATCCGTGAAGAGATTGTCACCGCTGGCGTTCCCGAAATGATGCCGCCCGAAGGAAAGAATCATCATCTCTCTCCGAGCGAATGGAACAAGGTAATGAAAGAAGAGCAAGACTACGTGATGATCGATACCCGCAACTGGTATGAGTACAACATCGGCACCTTTAAGGGCGCTCTCAATCCGGATATTGAAAAGTTCACCGACTTCCCGGAATACATCGAAAAACAAGGAATCGAAAAAGACAAAAAGATGCTGATTTTCTGCACCGGCGGTATTCGCTGCGAAAAGGGCATCCTGGAATTACAAAAGCAGGGCTACGACCAAGTATACCAACTCGAGGGCGGAATTTTGAATTACCTCGAGCAATATCCAAACGATCAATACGACGGCGAATGCTTTGTCTTTGATCACCGCGTTTCAGTGGATCAGAACCTCGCGCCGTCTCAACGCTACACTCTTTGTCCTCATTGCGGTCAGCCCGGCGACACGGTGATCGAATGTAAACGCTGCGACTACCACGAAAAGATTTGTGTGACTTGCAACGAAACCGAAATCAAGCAAGATACCTGTTCCAAGAACTGCGCGGAACAATGGAGATTGAATCCGGGCAGAAAAGGCAAACGCCAACTGCTCCCATTTGAATTGGAAAATATGGCTGCTGAACTAGGATCGGAATCACCAGTAAAAGAAATTCGGGTCACTCGCACGAAAGTCACGCGCATCAATGAAAATGGTCAGGCCGAAACAGTGATCGCTCCCGTCCGTAAGTAACTACTGAGTCAGATTCCCTGGTCCTGACGGAACCGCTGCCGGCAAGATCTGAATATGGAGACTCACCTCACGTGAGATCTTTTCATTTTGCTGATCCACCATCCGAACCGTATAGTGTCCGCTTTGATTCACCGGAATTTCTGCGACCACTCTCAGTCGAGCTCTGCGATGTGCAGGTTGCATCTGCACTGGCATTTGAATGTCTTGCCCGATCTTCGTTCCATTCGGTGCCGACACACTCATTTTAAAAGTGGTATTGATCGGACCCGTTTCCTGATCGCGCTTCACTACTAAAATTGCATGAAAATTTAAATTGAGGGTCATTCCCGGAGGTGCCTGGATCTGCATGTCGTCCAAGATACCGAAGATACTCAGAGAATTACTATTCATATCGATAGAGGAATTATTGGATAAAATGAAATGTTCGATGATCATGCTTCTACTTTGCCGGCAAAGTAGGCCTAGTCAATATTTTTATGGGTGCAATTTACAGAAAAATATCGTATTCTAGCCTCGTCATGAAATATCTAATTGTTTCTCCAACCTGACGTTTCTCTTTTTGTCACTGTTCGCTTCGAACAGTTGAATCAATCCCCTATATCTAAAAACTAATTGATTAAACAAAAAATAAACTCGCACGCACTCTTGTTGCGTGCGCAATGGAGAACTATATGAAAAACGAAAGTAAAACAGAAATCAAAAAACCAAAACCTCACTCGGAAGCCTTCTTTGGTGAAGTGAGAGACTACTGGTGGAACCGCGACTTCCTCGAGCTCATGGGCAAACGCCTCAAGCTCGCCGAAGTAAAAACTGCACTGGATGTCGGAAGCGGTATCGGGCACTGGGGGCAACTCTTGCTTCCACTCTTTGCAGAGGGAGCAATGCTCACGGGTGTGGATCGCGAACCCCAGTGGATCATCAAGGCAGAGGAGCGGGCAAACAAAGCAGGACTCAGCAAGCAATGCACCTATCAATTGGGAGATGCGAACGCACTTCCCTTTCCGGATGCTAGTTTCGATCTGGTCACCTGCCAGACGGTACTCATTCATCTCAAAGATCCCCGCCATGCGATCCGCGAAATGATCCGAGTCTTAAAACCTGGTGGTTTGCTGCTCGCAGCAGAACCGAATAACCTCGCCAATCAAATGATCGGCGGGACCATCGAGCATTCCGTCGATGAAGTGATGGAGCGAGTGAGGTTTCACCTCATGTGCGAACGAGGCAAAGAAGCACTCGGCTTGGGCAACATCTCACTGGGAGACTTGGTCCCCGGTTATTTTGCGGAGTTAGGACTAGAAAGGATCGATGTTTATCTCAATGATAAATCCAATCCCCTCTACGCGCCTTATGCCGATCGGGAACAACAATCGATGATCCAGCAAACAGAAGAGTTTGCGAACCAAGACAGCATCGGATGGGATCGGGAAGAAACCCAGTCCTATTTCCTTGCCGGAGGTGGAACGCTCGAGGAATTTCCTCATCATTGGAATCGAGCATTGAAAGACATGAGAGACTTCCTCGCCGCCACACGAGCTGGAACTTACCATAGCGCTGGTGGCGGAGTGAGTTATCTCGTCAGCGGAAGAAAACAAGCCTAATTCTCAGGCGGCAAATGCAGCTCATCTCGAGTTGCATTTGCCGTCAAGAAGCATACAATCAAGCTTAAGAGGACAAACTTATGGAAAACAATTACGAAACAAAAGTCAGTTTAACTACTCCCAATGCAGCAGTGGAAATCAGTCGGTTCATGAGCCGCGTGTACGGCTGGATGACTCTTGGAATTCTCATGAGCGGATTAGTGGCATGGCAAGTTGCTCAAAATCCTGATTTCGCCTTGTCGATCATTCAAAACCGTCCAGTCTTCTGGACCCTCTTCATTCTTCAATTGGGTTCGGTGATGTTTCTCACCGGTGCGATCAATCGCATTAGCTCAACGGTTGCAGGCTTCATCTATTTTGCCTACGCCGCACTCACCGGCCTCACTCTCTCGGTAATCTTTTTGATGTATACCGGTTCATCGATTCTTTCGATGTTCATTCTCACGGCTGGTGCCTTCGGTGGACTCAGTCTTTTTGGCTACGTCACCAAGAGAGATCTCGGACCTGTTGGCTCGTTTTGCATGATGGGGTTATTCGGCATGGTGGGAGTGTCGATCATCTCCATCTTCTTCCCGAGCATCATGGCGGGAACTGGAAGCACGATTTTTGGAATGATCGGAGTCTTGGTTTTCGCGGGTCTCACTGCCTATGATACTCAAAAAGTAAAAGGCTACCATCAGCTCGGCAACGAAGGAACAGAGTCAGACAAGAAGGGCGCGATCATCGGCGCACTCATGCTCTATCTCGACTTCATCAACTTGTTCCTGAGCCTGCTTCGTATTTTCGGCCGCAGACGCTAGTGTTGCCCCAGCTTTACTGAACAATTTTCATTGCAGTAAATCCTGGCAGCTGTCTTAATCTTTTACACTTATTTTTCGAATCTGCTGTCGTTCTCCATCTCAATGGAGCGGAACTGGCACACAATTCGCAGTTTGCACGGGTATGAAGATCTCCATTATTTTAGGAATCAGTTTGCTCGCCCTCGGGATTCAGAGCGCAGCCCATGCATTCGATGGGGAAAAGAACAAATATACCACCACCCATCAGAATCATGTTGAAAGACAAAAGCCCGTTTCGGTCTTTCACGAACCACCGACGCGGAGATATTCAAGAGATGGTAGAGTTCATACTGTTTCCACTCAACGCTACCCTAGAGCTATGGCTCATCCTCAGACAATCCGAAAAGACGGAAGAGTCTACACCAATTATCCGCATGCTTACACAAAACCAGTCTCCTATCACCCTGAATCCCCGATGAGGAACTCAGGGGTGAGAAAAAACTGTATTGTGGTTGAACATCCGGTGAACACCGGCAATTTCTCAAATTTATCAAAGGCAATTGCGCGAACCTATCGCAGTCCCTCGCAAACCACCCATTCTTACGGTCACGCGAGAATTGCCGCTAACCACCAACCTCGATAACGTCAAAGCTTTGTCTTTTCTAAAACTCATTCGAAACTTTTTTTCATTTTTCTACTGTATTCATTGATAAAATTCATTTTTTTTCTGTGTTTTGAAAATTGCCTGATAGATAATGATGCTTGGGACTATTCACATGGAGGTGAACCAAATGATCACAAGAATGATGAAATTATTGGGTGTGGTGATTTTGATTTCGAGCAGTGGAATATTTCAGCTAGCACAAGCGAGCGACGAAGCGACACTCGGATTAGGTTTTGCCACCTTCGGTGCATATGGAAACGGCGCCATGCAAGGAGTGAAGGGCTACTCCCTCAATTATGAATCCGGTCCACGCAAAGGCTATCTTCGCCCCGTCCTCACTGGATCCTTGATGTATGCCTCTGGCACGAGCAGTTCGCTTGGAGCAGTCAAAGCCTATATCGGCGACGTCGGACTCGGAGGCTCCCTTTATCTTTCAAAACCTTCTTACTGTACGCCCTACATTCACGCGGTTGCAAAACTCGGTTGGGCTTCGGTCACCGGCAACGGTGGAGCCTCTCCTACCGACAGTAACATTGGATTAACCTATGGCATTTCAATCGCGGGTGGACTCTCCTTCCGCTTCAAAGACGACTCTGACAGTAAGGCCATCACCATCGGCTCTTCATTTAACGTACTACAGTCTACGGTGACTACAGCGACGTCTCTGACCAACTTCCAGATTTTTGCCGGCGTACTTTTCTAGATTAGAAAATTTAGTCTAACAAAAAACCCCGCTTGGTTTCGCAACCAAAGCGGGGTTTTTCGTCATTTCCTATCCATCGGGCAATAGACTTACTAGAGAACATCTACCTCAAACGAGACCGTAATCAATTCTTCGGTCGCACTTGGGTAACTCTGATTTTGTGAGATTTGTTGAACTTGATACTGAATGCCCGACACGCTGGTTGCCGTAACACTCACGATCCCATTGTTCATCGTCACCACCATGGAGTCTGCAGAAACGTTTTGGTTTCCAGGATTTCTCACGATGATCGAGATTTGAGCCAATTGATGAAGCTTGAGACGCTGCCCCACAGCAACCTGAGTCGGCTTAGTACAAGGATATTGTTCCTGAATGATTACCGGAACGGTCGTACACTCTTGACGAGGAACAGTAGTGCAATGTTGACGTGGAACAGTGGTACATTGTTGGCGAGTCTCATTGTGACAAACCTGATCGTTCTTCGTCTGACAAACTTCTACAGGCTTGCAAGTTTTATGAGGGACAGTGGTACAAACTCTTTGAGCACCGGTTCCATGGCAAACCTGTTCCGTGTCGGTCGTACATTGTTGAGTCGTTTCACAGACGCGACGAGGAATCGTCTGACAAACCGGAAAGGTCTCGTCTTTGCACTCGCGTTCGTTTTGAGTCGTACACTGTTGTTCATTCTCAGTATGACAATCCTGACGAGTCCCCCGTTGCACTGAGCGAGTACAAGTAGAAGGAACGTTCTGCGTTTCGTAGATCGTTTCCATTTCGCTATGATTGAGCTGCAACTGGTTGTTTGCCTGACTCATGGAAACCGTAAGTTGCTCTCCACCGGAGCCCACAATCACCGGACCCGGCACGCCCATTCCTGGTTGTGCAGTGGTCGTGGATGGATTTGAACTCCCGCAACCCAATCCGATTACGAGCATCGAAGACAAAATTAATTTTTTTGCAAATTCAGTAGCCTGTTGATTCATGTTTTCCCCCTTAGAAAATAAGAATGCTATTCATTCTCGTTAAAGCAATCGTCGTGCCAAAATATCTATAAAAATACTATCCATTTTCACGCAATCGCGACGCGTTATTTTTTGAACTCAGAATATCTGAGTTGACTCTGCCATTTTGCACCAGGGTGAATTTGACATCATCTCATTTCGCGGGAATGATGTTCTCAATATGAAAAAACACCTTTTGATCGTCCTTCTTGGAACCACTTTGTCCGTCGTCACTGCCTTCGCTAACCCCTGCAAAGTCGTGCGCACCGATGTTTTTAACTACATTACCGAACCAAGCCTGCCAAATGGTTCTTCACTCGGTGCGGCCACCGGGGCCGCGTTGGTGTTGAAGAGTGACCAGACCACCATCATTCCAGTCGGCGGTTCGAGCATGGGATATCTTTTTCTTTCACCTGATCACAAAAATTCTCATCTTCTAAAAATGGATCCGTCCGTCATGTACGATTACTCAGTTCACGAGTTGGGTGACCACCGCATTGTGATCGGCTCCAGAGTTGGAGATCTCTATTTCCTAGATCATCAAGGAAATCTCCTGAGTAAATTTACCGTTGCTCCTCATGAAGGAGTTTATGTCAATCTGGTTGAAAAAGACGATTCGCTTCTGGTCACCTCTTTCACAACTGGAACCTTATATCGAATCTCCACTCAAGGCATCATCACGAAACTACTCACCCAAAAAGAGCTTTCTGAAACGTACACCACCATGCAAGAGTTTTCTGACCGACACATTGCTCTCAGCTTCATGGATCCAGATGCAGACATCTCACTTGAATTCATCACCCCCGATGGCAAAGTCGATTTCATCGTTCCAAACGATAATTTTTTTCCAAACACCTTTCAAAGCTTGAGTGAAATTTCACCTGGCTTCGTCGCGATTTCCGGAAACCACTACATGCCGGGCTACACTCACGCCGAAGCAAGTATCGCCTTGGTAAATTTGTCGAACAAACAAATCACCTATACCGATCTTGGAAATGGAAAACTCGTCTTTATTAAAGAGTTGAACGCCGGCGACTATGCAATGGTTTTCGACAATGCCGACGGCAAAGAAATTTTGCAATACTTTCACCACAATCAAAAAGTGTGGGAAAAATCCCAAACAAACTTGCTCGATGATGGTAGCTTTACTTTTGCTCAACTCTCGGATTCTACGCTCGTGTTACCTCATGGTGAGCAAATTCAATTTTTCTCTCCTACCGGAACACTCAAAGCTGAATTTGATTTCAAAGGATTGGACACCGATCCTACCTCTCATCAAGACCAGTATCCAGTGAGCCCGATTCGAGTGCTAGCGGATGATACGGTGATGGTCACCCAATGGTTTTTCAAAGGGGTTCGATTCAGCTATTTAAAGATGACCTGCGAATGACCTTTGGATTCACACCCGGAATTCAACGATCGTGATTGAATCGGATGATTCCGAGGCCGAAATTCAGTGAGTTTTTACATAAATTCTATTTACCTCATTCCTCCAGAATGATACAGTGCGGACTCATCTTTTTATAGGAGTCCGTCAGTGATGCGCGCACGTGTTTCAATTTTGCTATTGTTCTTATTCACCAGCGTGGAAGCTCTGGCTCAAAATAGCATCACGATTGCCCATACCAAACACTCCTTCCCCACCCAGCAATCCGTTTCGATCGGTGGCGACGGATCGAAGCAAGTGGGTACGATCGATATCTATCAAAACAAGGGGAGCATCGAAATCGATTCGCTGAAGCTCAAGACTTTTATTCAACACGTGATCCCCTGGGAGGGAAAACAACTTACCTTATTTCAAGGTTTGGCATTCGACGAGAAACACTTCTACGCTTACTGGGTATATTGCTCGCCAAAAAGCGAAATCACCCATATTTATTACGAATCGAGTGATGGCAGCGGAATGAAATGGGAAGCGGCAAAGGGCGTGTGTATTTCTTCCAAGTATTCGTCGGCCACCCAGATCGATCTTCCGGAGATCCAGTTAAAGAAACCCACTCCGGTTTCCGGATTTAATATCATGGGAAAAAATATCCTACTCAACTCCAAAGGCAGCGGAAGCGTGGTACTGGGAAAGACCTCACAAAAATTCGAGTTCATTCCCTTCACCACGGTAGACTGCTCACAATGCGGAGCTACCAAGAGCCGCGAGGACGGCTGGTATGAACTCCACTCCCTCCTCTGGAATTCATCAGAGAATCGCGCTTGCTTCGGGATCTTTTATCTCTTCAACAATCCACGCACTCCGATTTCTTTGCACTACTCCATGTGCTTCCCCGATCTGGATCAATCACTGAACTCGACATCGTTCACCGCGCAGTGGACCTCTCCCTTGATTTTTAACTCACTGCTCTTTAACTATTCTCGATAAATACCTGCGCTCGTTAAATTAATTCAATACTCGTCATTCAATATATTTTCTGAAATTACAGTCACCTAACGCGTGTCAAGATTTTAGCTCTCTGCTGCATGGAAAAGATTGCCCGTTCCGGTCAGACCCAATCACCCTTATTCTATCCATAAGAGGTAAATTCATGATCAAAACCAAGCTCGGTATTTTTTTTCTTATGCTAGGTCTGTTCTCCAATCTCTCCACTTCCTATGCAGACGACGCTCGCATTCCACTGTTCACGGCAACGAGTGATGCCTTCGACGGAAGTCTTGCTATCAGTCTCACCGTTGATCAGAATTCAAATGCGACTGGCTTTGCTTATACTAGCGATAAGAAAGACACCGTGCTTCCTCTCGCTAATCTGTCTCAAGGGATTACGCTTTACCAAACGGAAGGCGAAAACGTGGTCGTGCTTTCAAGCAAAACCTTCGACGCCACTTCGGGAGGGCCACTGACCCTCACCTATTTGCATGACGGCATTTCAGACATTTACAAAACTTTCGACTTCGCCTTAGGTCGGAGCGGTCAAAATTGGACTCCTTACGTCGCCAACCAAAACGGCATCCCTCAATCCTTCATCACGATGTACTTGACCGCAAAAAAGGTCTTCGGCAAGGTGATCGGCATCGACACCATCACCGTAAAATAAGTCTCGTCAAATTCTTGACTAAATTTACCGCAGTTTTTTAAGCTTATCTTCGAAAATACCGATAAACAGAGCTGATGCGTGCGAAATTTGCCCTGATTTTTTTAGGTCTTTTTTTATTCCCCTTCCTCACAGGGCAGTCTTACTCCGCACAGGCAACTGAAAAAGCCCTCTTCATTGATTCACCGATGCTTGCCGCAAAAATCCGACTCGACCTCATCGCCGAAGCCCAAGACGAAATTCTCGTGAGCACCCATATCTTCAAAGAAGACATCGTCGGACTGAAACTTCTCTCCGCACTTCAAGAAGCGGCGAAACGCGGTGTGAAGGTCCGCTTGATCGTGGACGCATTCGGCGATGGAATCACACCCGATATGAAAGCAGCTCTGAGCTCAAAAGAGTTTGAGATCTACCGTTTTCGACCTTTGAATTTCAAGTGGCTTCAAAACTTCAATAAACGATTGCACGACAAACTTTTTATCGTCGATCAAAAGAAAATGGTGCTAGGCGATCGAAACGTCAAAGACGAATACTATCGTATTTCCAAACGCTCGTTCGTCTCGCATGAGGTATACGTTGAAGGTCCTTCGGTCAAAAACGCAGCCAATTATTTCAACTCCCTAACGGAGAACAAAGCATTGGATCAGTTTCGCCCGGTGACCGAGATCACCGACGAAATGGCAAACAAAGCCGTGCTGTTGAGACGTCAAGTGAACCGTGGCAAAACAATTTCCTTTTCCGATGCCAGTGATTGGAGAAACGAGCTACGAGAAGTCGATTCAATGCAATTTCTCCACGGTGAAGTGCAGATGCAGGGAAAGCCCTCGAACATTGCCAACGACATTCTCAAATTCATCGGCCGCCAGAAAAAAAGCCTCATCCTACAAAATCCCTATATTGACTTGACCCCCGATTTCAAAAAAGCGATTCGAGCGGCTGCAGCACGTGGAGTGAAGATCTCCGTCATCACCAACGCCCCTCTTGCCAATGACGTCAAAATGATCGGGGCGCTTTGGGAAAAAAACAGGAGTTTTTTTAAGGAAATCGGCGCAAATGTATGGGAACTCACGGGCGATACCCCGATTGACAAACGCCCCTTCCGAAAATTCGAGTTAAAATCGATCAAGGATTTGGACCGCAGCGAAACCGCGGTCCATAGTAAAATGTTTATCGGAGACGATGAATCCATCATATCCAGCTTTAACTTGGATTATCGTTCTGAACGCTTGAATCTCGAAACTGGTGAGTTGATTAAGAGCAAATCATTTACGGATCATATTCGATCCGTCGTTGAACATGAGTTGACCACCCTACCCTACGTGAAAACAGTTGCCCCCGGTGATACCCTTGCGGAATTGCCGGGAGCCGCGTGCATCACTCGTTTCATGTCTCGTCTTTTCAGAAAGAGTCTCTAGGGCTTACTCTCTTCAAAATGAGAAACACTGATGAGGCGCGATTTGAGTAGATCGCCTGGAACCCAAATATGGCCGTTCTCGCACTCCAGTCGCGCATCGTACTTGCTGCAATCAGACCCGCGACTATTTCGAATGAGATACTCACAAGATTGAGTTTTTTCATTCATCCGCCTGGCGACGATGCTCGAAGTATGTAAACCCCAGATCTTCGCATCGAGATTGTAAAGAAATGTGGGGAAATACTCAATACCTGCAATATCTCCGCCTTCTAAAATTTGATCGATCTCGCCCAAACTCTTCTTGTTCTTATAGTGGTGAACGGGGGCCATTTTTCCGAAATCCTGGAACCTCGAATTTTTACATGCCTGTTCCGAAATATTAAAAAATAAATCGTGAATATCGCTTCCCGCTAAAAACTGAAAGTAGGCTGCTCGATCCACGTTTGGAAATGCATAATAAGAAGTGGAATCCCGAGATTCTTTTTGTAGGTGAATTTCACGAATTGCCTGTGCCATGGGCACTTGTTCTGAGGTGTTTTCTTGGGTCGTGATCCGAGTCAAAAAATCAGATGGAAACTCTTTTTCTAAGCAGACTCCTCTCGCAAACGTCGTTTTCAACGCCACCTGCATGAAGCCGGTGGTGTGCTCGGTATTGAGTAATTCGGGACGGAACATCTTAAAGTAAACTTCGTAAAGCTTTCTCTGTTTTTCTGCAAGAGGGCTATGGTTATAGGTGATAGCAATGTCAGCCGCCGACAAACGAGGAAGATGATAGTGGTGAGCGACCATGTCTGAGATCGTATAGGCATAACACCAGGAAACGTTTTTTTGATCTCTTGGTTCCCCGAGGGTCTCATTTCGAAGATCGAGTGACGTGCAGGCTGCCTGAGCCCGTGGCGCGAGCAGCGACAGTAACACCAGTAATGAGGTCAATAGGAGTTTCATCGCCAGAAATATAAGCGATTTTCGTTTAAAAAGCAAACCCGTTCGACAGGTTTCGATTAAAGTCTTCATATTATTACACAAACTCTATTTACTAATTTATATGGTCGTGATATTCTCCGGCTTCGCGGAAACATGTGGACGTAGGGAAACAAATTCGTTTCGCTACAACTAACTACAGACAGAGAAATACCCTATGAACTTTCGTTCAATTTTACTCACTACCGTCATTTTTGTTGGAATCAGCAGTCAGTATACTTCTGCTCAAGCCCAATCCCAAAACTTTAACGTCGGCGACTATGTACAAGTCATCGTCGATGGCTACGACCTACCCCTGAACGGCGTCGGCGTGGTGAACTCAATCAACGATGATGGTAACATCAACGTGGATTTTTTCAGTGATCAACTAAACGACACGGAAATTGCTCCATCCGATTTACAGCCTTACTCTACCTCTCTGATTCCACTGCAAGGACAATCAGCACAGATCTCTAGTACCGGTAGAACGGACATCAACGGCAATCCGATGCAAGGTTCTAGCGTAACGGTAGCCCTCGTGAACGGCGACCAAATCACGGTGACTTACCTAGACCAAGACGGAAACAGCCAAAGCCTGACCGTTCGTCCAGATGAGCTCCAACTTCAGCCGATGCAACCGAGCACGGATCAGCCAACCACGGATCAACCAACAACAGATCAACCGATCCCAAGCCAACCTCCAATCACTCCAGCAGCCTTCAATCCAAATCAAACAGTACAAGTGACCTCCGGCGCAACCGATACTGATGGAAATAGCTTGAATGGTATCGTAGGTGTGGTTGCTCAAGATTCAAATGGCCTCGTGACTATTTCTTATCTCGATAATTCCGGCACGACTCAATCCGTGCAACTCATGGAAAGCGATCTCGATTCATTCGATGATATTCCAACCGGCCAGGTCGTTCGCATCACTGCAAACGCTGCCGATCTCGTGGGCACGAGCCTCAGCGGCATCGTTGGTTCGGTCACTCAATCTGGTGGTGGCGTAGTGAATGTGAGCTATCTCGATATGAGCGGTAGCATGCAAATCGCGACTATTCGTGAAGATCAGGTTCAAGTATATCAAGAACCACAATATGGAGACGTGGTACGCGTTACTTCGAGAAGAATCGATGCAAACACCGGCGCTTCTCTCAACGGGATCATCGGATCCATCGCTCAAGTTTCTTCCGGAAAAATCATGCTGAGCTACCTAGACAGTGGCAGCAATCTTCAAATGATCACTACCCTTCGTGAAGATGAAACTCAAAACTTCTATCAACTTCCTCAACTCGGCCAAGCCGTTCAAATCCTTTCCGGTCGTAGCAATGCGATGGGAATCGTAGGTGTTGTCACTCAATCGATGAATAATGGTGTGGTCACCGTGAGTTTCGTCGATAACTACCATGGCGTTCAAACGGCAGACTTCCGTGCCGATGAATTGAGTAACGCTTATGTTGAATACACGCCGACCCTCGGCGAGCGCGTAAAAATTAATTCTCCACGATTCGCAGAAAACGGCCAAACCGGCACGATTCAAGTCATTCACGGTGGAGCCGTGAGTGTTCGCCTTACTTACAATGCTGTTCAAGTGGGCATCAACGAAATCACTCCTTTCACTCCTCCTCCGGTAGCGGTTTACGTTCCAGAGAGTTATAACGACAACGCTGAATTCAATCAGATGAGTTCTCTCGGTCGATTCGGACAATGGGTTACCTTTGGCGATGGCTCTCAAGTGTTCGTGCCAGACACGACTTCTGATTGGGTTCCGTACCAAAACGGATACTGGTACATGTCTTCCTACGGTTGGACATGGCAGTCTTACGATGGTTTCGGCGATATCACCGATCACTACGGTTCTTGGCGCCACCACAACCGCTACGGTTGGGTTTGGGTACCATTCACGGGTGAAGATTACTACTGGCATGCTGCCGTGGTCACTTTCTACACCGGCGACAACGACGGTTACATCGGCTGGTCTCCATACTACAGCGGATTCCAAAGCGAACATCGCTACGGCGCTGAAAACGGATTCGACGATGGATATTGGGAAGGCTACGAAGATGCGATCAGACACAACCACGATCGTGATCACCGCGGCGTTACCTATGTTACTTACAACACCTTTATTTCTGTAAACAACCACTCCGAGATTCACAATATTCGTGATCGCGTACAAGTGGAAAGTACTCATGACGTGATCGCGAGCCATGCTCTCGGACTCGGTCGCGGACAGATCAAGCCAGTGATTCTCAGTGGCGGTGTAAAATCTCGTCCTGAAGATATCAGAGATGTTCACGCTCACAACGACGCGATCATTCAACATAGGGGCTTAGATGTTCATGAAGTGAAGATGTCTACTGCGGTTCGCAATACTCACGATGGCAAGCAAGTCACCGTAGTTCGCCCAGCGGAACAACCAAAACTTCCACAAGACATCAAAATCAAACCAACTCGCGTTGAACCTTCCAAGGTAGTGACTGCGCCAACGACTCCAGTGATTGTCAATCACGGCGGTGGACAGCCAGGCAACCATGGTGGAAATAACGGCGGAAACAACGGTGGAAATGGCAATGGACACAACGGTCCGGGCAATAATCACGGTGGAACACCTAGCCCTACTCCAGTGAAACCAACTCCAACTCCACAGCCGAATAACAATGGTAACGGACACAATGGTGGAAACGGAAATGGACATAATGGTCCAGGCAATGGTCATGGTGGAACGACTCCAACACCAAGCCCGACTCCGGTAAAACCAGCGGCAACTCCAACTCCGACCCCAGTGAAGCCGAGCGCTACTCCGACTCCATCGCCGACTAATAATGGCAATGGTAACGGACACAACGGTGGAAACGGAAATGGACATAATGGTCCAGGCAATGGCCATGGTGGAACGACTCCAACACCAAGTCCAACTCCGGTAAAACCAGCGGCAACTCCAACTCCGACCCCAGTGAAGCCGAGCGCTACTCCGACTCCATCGCCGACTAATAATGGCAATGGTAACGGACACAACGGTGGAAACGGAAATGGACATAATGGTCCAGGCAATGGCCATGGTGGAACGACTCCAACACCAAGCCCGACTCCGGTAAAACCGGCGGCGACTCCAACTCCGACCCCAGTGAAGCCGAGCGCTACTCCTGCTCCGACGCCAGCATCTACACCAGCGCCAACTAATGGCAACGGTGGCGGACACAGTGGCAACGGCGGCACTCACGGTGGAAACTCCGGAACTCCAACACCTTCGGCAACTCCGGCGAAGCCTGCTGCGACTCCGGCTCCTACACCGAAGCCTGAACCTGTGAAACCCGCGGCAACTCCGGCTCCTACACCGAAGCCTGAACCTGTGAAACCTGCGGCAACTCCGGCTCCGGTTAAAACAAATCCGGCACCAGGTGGTCTAGGCCTACCGAAGCCGACTCCACACGCGGGCCACTAATCCTATGAAGTTAGTACGAACTCATCTTTTTCTTCTCTCAGTTTTTCTGGTCTCGGGCAGCATTGCTGAAGCGAGACCAGAATGCCATATCGACGCCGACTGTTACGGTGGACCTTGCGTGTTGGGTAACTGTACGTTCACCCAACATGGAAAGAAAAAATATCGTGGTGGTCCGATGAAGATAAAAAAACGGGAACTGAAAACAGACAGCTCGACGAAGACCAACACTTCAACAACGACCTCTACAGAAAAATAAACAAAAAAACCCACCGGGGGGCGGTGGGTTTTTTCGTAATGCATTGAGCATCAAAAGTTGTCAGACACCTTTTTAGTGCGTCGACCACTGAATCATTTCATCGACGAGATCAAAATCCGTTCCATCCGGATCAGTCAGTCCATAATAATCACGCCAGTACTGAGGAGCTTCCGGGTGAAAACCGGAAATGAAAACCTTTCCGTTTCCGTAAGTGCTTCGAGCAGCTGCAATTTGTCCGGTTGGATAATACGCAATCGGCTCTGCCTTCCCCGCTGGAAGGTTGGTAAGATAAGGTCCGCCTTCCCAATAGAAGTATCGTTCCTTGCCTTCCCAAGTCCCTTTCAAAATGTCGGCCTCGTTATTGTCATTGAAGACCGTCGTCAGGCCAGGGAAAAGATTGTAACCAAGAATAGAACTATCTCCGTCGTACTGAGTAGCACTGAATGCACCCGCACAGAAACCGACGTATGCGCCACCCGCATTCACGAAGCTTTTCAAAGCAGAGACCATGGTGTTATTCATCGCGCCCATCACCTCACTCGAAACTCCGCCCGGCTGTAGCCAAATCGCGACGTCTTGAAAGAGTGCTTCTTTCTCACTATCAGTACTTACGGTATTCAAATCCGAAGGACCAACATAAGTTGGAGAGAGCCCGTTTCGAACGGCCATATCATAGGCCGCTTGCCAGCAACCTTCATCACAAGCACCTGGTCCTTTGTATACCAGTGCCCTAGTTTTTGCTTTCGGAGTTGTTCCGGTATCCACCGGAACCGAGGCTGGTGAGCCTGCGAGATTTGTAACGTTACTCGGTGTTAGCGTACCTAGTGCTGATGATTGAACTCCACCTTGAGAACATCCTACCAGCGTACTTCCTACCACCGCCATCCATAGCGAAAGAGTAGTTATTTTCATCTTCTATAGTATCTCATGAAAAAAATAAATATCAGCAATAGAAAAATTCATGACGCAAATTTAATTTTTACATCGCGGATGTTCAATTAATTATGCGGCGTGGCGAAGGCTTAATATTAAAGCAGAAATCGCTCTCGACGGATTTTTAGCTTTTGAGCTTATGTATCAGCGCTTCAAAATGCTCAGGGGGTAAAAGTCCTGCCTGCTCGAATACAAGGTCACCATTTTTGAAGGCCATGATCGTGGGAATCGAACGAACTTGAAAGGCTTGAGCCAACTCCACCGCTTCTTCGGTATTCACTTTGCCAAAAAAAATCTCCGGATGAAGACCTGCCATCATTTCGAAGATGGGAGAAAAGGTCTGACAGGGCTTACACCATGCAGCCCAAAAGTCGAGGATCACCAATGGGTGCCCATCGACGATGGATTCAAAATTCTCCATGCTCACCTGGTGCGCTGTCATGATTTAGAATTTCGACTGTCGAACCACTTGAAGGGTCAATTGCTCACCATTGAACATTGCATCAGGAAGTTTGATCTCTTTACGAGTCTTACTGCCCGGACTGATGCTCGTGATTTTAAAGTTATCTTTGCATTCAGCACTGACGAAGAGCTCAGCATACTTCGCTTCTACTTTCGACCAATCGCGATCGAGATAGGCAGAGACCCGAATCTTTTCAGCAGTGTTTTTCGTAAGATATTCAAAAGTTTGATCTGAAATCGTGAGGATCAAATCCCCTTCACTGCTCATCCCGGCCTTAGTGCGTAGTTCAATATTTGGCATATTTTAGGCTTAACATACAAAGCGAAATGATGGAAGATCGCTCTATGTTTGACCCATCAAAACTCACTCCACAGGCAATCCAGGAAATTTCGGAACTCATGAGCGCCCTCACCCCGGCACAAATGATGAAAATGCAGACACTCATGCACAATCAAATGGGTGGTTTTGACGTCAGCAAAGACGTCATGGAGTTCGAACAATCCCTTCCCCCATCCTTTCGTGAAAAAATGGCGCGGATTATGTACATGGCCAATGGAATCGAAGTACCCGCAAAAGCGGCACCGAGCCCTGCGCCCGTTTCAGAACTCAATAACGAAACCGACGCGAGATTAGTGATTCTGCGATCCGTTGCCGCGGGACTGATGTCACCGGAAGAGGCAATGAAGGTTCTCTTCTAACGGAACGCTTCGCGCGCATCTTTTCGAGAAGATCCTTTGCGTACAGAGGGATCGGGCATCTCAGCGCCATCGGTATGCAAAATAGAAGGGACTGCTCCTTTTGCAATCAGTGATTTCTTGGCTTTTTCTTTTTGAGGTCCGGACAGTTTCTTCACTTTGGATTTATCCACTAACTTCTTTTTGTTCTTTTTCATGTTTGCTCCTTCGCGTGAATTGAACACGCTCGAAAGAAGCTTTGCAAATTTGGGTCCAAGACAAAAAACAAAATAAGGTCGACACGTGAAACTTACGCTTCAGCTATGAGTCAAAATGCCTCGTGAGGTGTTATTTTTTCTCATTCAATTGCCAAACAAGAAAAGGTATTTTCGATGGTCTTTTACAGTTCTCTAGATTAAAAGATCACTATGAACGAGCGACATTTTTCAATCCCAACGAGTAAGGCAATCAACAAAGTACTCCAACGGGAGTGGTTGGCCTATCGAGCGCTCGTCAAGGAATCCCGAAAGTTACTTTCGGAGCCGCATGTACACGACCTCCGGGTTCAAATACAACGCTTCCTCGCCACGCTTGAACTCTCCGGAACCAATGATCGCTCACTTCGAAAACAACTGAAAAAAACCAAGAAACAAATGAGCCCCCTCCGGGACGTACAGGTAGAACTCGCTTTCTTAAAAGACAACTCAGCTGACGAGGGACTGAACACCTTCAAAAAACATTTGGAAAAACGTGAAGCGAAACTGATCACGAAAGTAAAAAAACATCTTCGTCGAATTTCTCTCTCCGAACAAAAAAACCAGCTCAATGGTCCAACACGCATCGCTCGGTCGGAAATAAATGGACATGTCCGGACTTTGCTTCTGCGATACAAAAAAGATCAGAAAGCGTCCCTCCAAGGAAAACCGGAAACCCTTCACCGACTGCGCTTAGACGCGAAACATCTTCGATATTTAGGAGAGGCCCAAAAATCGATTCTCGGTGTTACCGATGTTAATCTACCTCTCGTCAAGAAAACGCAAACCATTCTGGGCAGGTTACAAGATGAGACCGAACTCCTGAAAAACATCGATCACTTTATTGAAAACAAACGTCACCTGCCCAACCCGGCGCTCAAGACACTCAAACATGAAATCGCGATTAAACAGAAAAAACTTTTAAAAGTATGTCAAAATCAGTGTTAAAAAAAATCGATCCTGCATCGACTGGGAAATTTAAAAACAAGGTCGAGGCGCTAAAAAAAATCCAAGATCTTCAGCAGGAAATGTACGACCTTCTCTACTTGATGTTCGCCCACAACCAATACTCGCTTTTGATCATTTTACAGGGAATCGATACGAGTGGCAAAGACGGTGCTGTTAGACACCTTTTTTCAAGTGCGAATCCTCAAGGCATCCACGTCTATTCTTTCAAAAAACCAACGGAGATCGAGCTCCGCCACGACTTTTTATGGAGATGTCACCTTCGTACGCCAGAATGCGGGCTGACCGCGATCTTCAACCGTTCCTACTATGAAGAAGTGACCACCGTAAAAGTTCATCCCGATCTTTTGAAAGCTCAAAACATCCCAGCAGCCTCCTTGGAACGTGACGATTTTTTTGGACGTCGTTATCAACACATCAACGACTTTGAAAAAATGCTGACCCAGAAGGGAACCGTCGTTCTCAAATTTTTTCTTCACATTTCAAAAGACGAGCAGAAGCGTCGTCTTCAAGATCGCCTCAAAGACTCCAAACGAAACTGGAAGTTCTCTGCCGACGACGTAAAAGAACGCCACTATTGGGACGACTACATGGAAGTGTTCGATGAAATGATCGAAGCCACCGATACCAAACACGCCCCGTGGCATGTGATCCCGGCGAACAATAAATGGTATCGCGATTACTTAATTTCCAAGACGACGGTTGAAGCCTTAAGGGAACTAAAAATGAGTTTTCCCAAGGTGAAAATTCCAATCACGAAGATTCGTTAATTTTCGACGATCAGTCCGTTCATGATCGCGAGCAATGTACCGGAGGCCATGAGAATCCAAAGACAAATCCCCTGGATGAATGGTTTAAATCCTACTGCCTTCAAAGTTTCCTTCGTGAGATTGGTTCCGATTAAAAAGAGGGTCAGAATCAGCATTCTTTTCGCCACCGCTTCCACGATGTGCCCCGCTGGTTTCAAATCCGGAACCCAGGTCATCAATGCAGCCATCATTAAAAACCCGAGAATAAACCAAGGACGTTTCGGTTTCTCCGTACCTGCGCCCTGCTTCCCTTGACGAGCAACCATCATCCCGGTCGCAAAAGTAATCGGCACAATCCAGAGTGCTCGGGCTAGTTTCACTGTTGTTCCTACTTCGAGAGCATGCGCTCCGTATTGTAAGGTCGCTCCCACTACTGAACTGGTGTCGTGAATCGCGAGCGCGCTCCACACCCCAAATTGCCCTTCGGTGAGATGCAAGGAGTGTCCGACAAATGGAAAAATAAATAGAGCACAAGCATTGAGTAAAAATACGATCCCGAGCGCTACCGATACTTCATGGTTTTTTGCTTTTAATACTGGAGCAACGGCAGCGATTGCGCTTCCGCCGCAAATGGCAGTGCCCACAGTGATTAAAAATGAGGTGTCTTTTTCAGTTCCGAGCATCTTGCCGAGTAAAGTCCCAAAAATAAACGCTGCTGCAATTCCGATGATCGTATAACCGATCCCCTGGAATCCGACCTTTGCCACCACCATCAGATTCATTCCGGCGCCGAGGCCGATGACCGCCAGACTCAGCAATTGATGAGTGAGCTTTCGCGTTTGAACAGCGAAAGGGTTACCGAAAAAGATGGCCACTGCTACTCCCAAAAGAAGGGCAAGACCGGCAGATAAAAAAGGAGTGAGACAGGCCAAAGCGGCACAGATGAAGATGACTTGGTTTAACATGGGAAGAGAATAGCATTGATCCATCTGGCGCACTATGCTATTTATAGGCCCCTTATGAGCAAACTTTCGTTCATCATTTTAATCGCCCTCACTCTTTCATCCACTGCTCACGCCGGCTGCGAAGTCCTGGATACTGAAGTCGTAAAGGGCTGCCGGGATCTAGGGGCAATCTCACTAGAGCCAATGAATGGTGTTGATCATTGCCGTGAACGAGCAGCAGGCTATGATTATAGTCTCGCCCTTGATTTCTTTCCCGGCCCTGAGTGTGATGAAAACTGGAGACAGACCCACATGGAGTGCTACGGCTGCTCCTACTAACTGTCGCAAAGCGACAATCGTCATGACGAAAACCTAACAAAGCTTCTTCTTGCCAGTCGGGAGCGCGAGTCCTACTCTTTCTTCCATGATTAAAACAAAAGGCTACGCGGCAGCATCGGCAACTTCTCCTCTAGAACCATTTTCTTTCGAAAGACGTGCCCCAAAGGCGGATGACGTGGTGATTGAAATCGCCTACTGCGGAATTTGTCACTCCGACATCCACACCGCTCGTAGTGAATGGGGTCCGGCTGCTTATCCTTGCGTTCCCGGGCACGAGATTGTCGGAAAAGTGATCGCCGTTGGTAAAAAAGTAAAAAGATTCAAAGTCGGCGATCTCGCGGGCGTGGGATGTTTCGTGGATTCCTGCGGTAAATGCAAAAAATGTAAGGCAAACGAAGAACAATACTGCGACGACCACACCGTCTTCACCTACAATGGTCTTGAACTCGATAACAAGACTCCAACTCAGGGCGGTTATTCTTCCCATATTACGGTAAAAGATAAATACGTACTCAAAATCAAAAAGGGCCAGCCACTCGAACGGATCGCTCCCCTTCTTTGTGCGGGCATCACCACTTATTCGCCGCTCAAACGCTACGGAGTTAAAAAAGGAAGCAAGGTCGGAGTGGTCGGACTCGGCGGACTCGGCCACATGGCGGTCAAGCTGGCAAAATCGATGGGCGCTGAAGTCACGATTTTTAGCACCTCACCGGACAAAGCTCCCGACGCAAAAAAAATTAGGCGCAAAACATTTCGTGTTATCAAAAGAACCGAAAAACTTCGAAGCCCTCGCGGGAAAATTCGATTTCATTTTGGATACTGTTTCAGCGAAACACGATTTCACCCCTTATCTGAATTCGTTGAAAATTGACGGAACGATGGTGCTCGTAGGAGCCGCTCCAGAGCCAAGCGAAGTCTTGGCTTTTTCTTTGATCTTCGGACGTAAACGTCTGACAGGCTCTCTCATTGGTGGCATCAAAGAAACCCAAGCAATGCTCGACTACTGTGCAAAGAAAAAGGTTTACTCTGATATCGAGTTAATTCCCGCAACGGACATCAATACCGCTTATGAACGCACCTTAAAAGCGCAGGTAAAATACCGTTTTGTGATCGATGCAAAGACATTTTAATCATTCAGTTTTTTGGTCGAACAAATGTCTTCGACGACACATTGCGAACATTCACCTAATTTGAAATAATAAAGACATCATTTACTCCTAATCGGAACGTCAGTTGTTCATGATGAACTCTGGTCAATGAGAGGTCTATTTTATGAAGTTCAAGGGATTGATTTTAGTCATCGGCATCTACTTCACTCAGGCATCGTCAGCCGAGCCCGAATACTTGGGAGTCCATTACCCGGAACATGTTGGTTGCTGCGTAATGCAAGACGAAGAAAATTTTCGCATGTGTTATTACGAAAGCGAAATTCCTCACCGGCGTGAATGTGCGGAACATTTCGATTACGTCGAAGGAATCATCAATTGCCCTGAACCGGGAGTAGCACCGGTATATACCATGTGCCCCTAAGGCAATGCCGCCAATTCGCCTACTGATTTAACTCGGAATGGAGGACTACTCTCCAATTCACGCGCCAAGGTGGTGCTACACTCCGGTGCATAATGATGACCTACGAGCAATACCGTCTCCGGTGGAAAAGCCTTAATCTTTTGAATTGACTGAAACATCTCCTCATTGCTTCCGTCCGAGAAATCAGTGCGCCCGCAATCGCGGATAAAAATAGTGTCGCCGGTGAAGAGATAAGGCGATGGAGACTTTAGAAAATAACAAAACTCTCCCGCACTGTGCCCAGGAGTGTGGTGTGCGCTCACCTTCAATTGCCCGATCTGAAACTCTTCGCCGTTGGAGAGGATTTTCAATCCGGGTGCAGAGGCTGCAAATTCCGGCAAGCGATGAAGATCGTCCTTTCCGACCCTCAGGATCATGTCTGGAAATTGCTTTAAAAGTGGGACTACCCCCGCGATATGATCATGGTGAGTATGAGTGAGTAAGATACTCGTGAGTTCGAAATCGTATTTCTTCAAGTCCGCGAGCATGCCATCAAGATCTTTTTGTGGATCTACCATTGCCGCTTTTTTAGTCGCCCAGTCTAAAATCAAATAAACGAAATTTTTCCCACTACCGAGTTCGTACTGGGCGATGGTTTCGTTTTTATGGATACCAGTCGCGTGATCCAAGGATAAGTGTTTAGGGACATCCATACTAACCTTTCGATTTGATATTTTCTTTTGCCAACAACGCGCGAATCAGCTCGCGTTTATCGCCTTGAATTTCGATCACTCCCTCTTTGCCATCCATGAGGTAAGTCCCACCGCTTCCGCATTTTTTCTTCAACTTGGTGGTGAGATCTTTTAAAAAAAATTCGTTCTTCGGGAGTTGGTCGATCACGGTAACAGTCTTGCCACCGCGACCTTGTTTTTCCATTCGCAAGATGGCCACAAATTTATAATTTTTCAAATCCTGCTCG
>Ga0206918_1010_pt1 | contig 60691 bp, 55 predicted proteins | sample Alteio_BWOrgHeat_69_FD_152950 | JGI IMG/M metagenome (GOLD analysis project Ga0206918, IMG submission 152950) | Enriched cells from forest soil in Barre Woods Harvard Forest LTER site, Petersham, Massachusetts, United States -... | ecosystem: Environmental > Terrestrial > Soil > Temperate forest >... | reverse complement strand
ATGCCGGGCAGTACTTCGAAGATATTTTCGAGTCGCACAAAGACAGCGCAGGTCACTGGACTTATCCTGAACCCATTACTCAGATTAATACCGACGGACCGGATGCCGCTATTTCCCTCTCCAACGACGGACAAAAACTGCTGGTGTTCCGCAATTCAGTTGGCGATGTGGGTGATATCTACATGAGCCGGTTGGAAGGTAAGACCTGGACCGAGCCGGAAATGCTTAAGGGCGATGTGAACACACCGCTTTGGGAAGGCAGCGCCTCATTCTCTCCCGACGAGCATACCCTTTATTTCGCCAGTGAGCGCCCGGGAGGATATGGAGGGAAAGACATTTATTCAGCCACCTTGCAACCCGACGGAAGCTGGAGAGAGGTTAGGAATCTGGGGCCTCAGATCAATACAGAATATGACGATGACAGCCCCATGATGCATCCGGATGGTATCACCCTCTACTTTAATTCGGTGGGGCACTCCAATATGGGAGGCAACGATATTTTCAGCTCCACGTTGATCAATGACACCACCTGGACCGATGCCGTCAATCTGGGATACCCCATCAATACTCCCGATGACGACCTGTTCTTTTTTCCTGCAGGGGATGGAAACAGAGGATTTTATTCTTCCGGTAAAAAGGGAGGATTCGGACAACAGGATGTATACCGTGTGGATGGATTGGGCCGTAAGAACCGTTTTGTGATGGTAAAAGGGACCGTTACGTTGGATGACAAAGCCGTGGATGCCTCCGTGATTGTTTTAAATGAGAAGAAAGGAACGGAAAGTACCTTTAAAGCAAACAGTGTTACCGGTCGTTACCTGGTCAACCTGCCTCCTGACAATTCTTTCAAGATCCGGTTTAAAACCACCGGTTTTGATGAAGAAGTCAAAACGCTGAACACGTTCAAAGTAGATTCGTTTCTGGAATCCACCATCGATGTGCAGTTTATGACCGATGCGTATAAAGCCAAACTCAAACGGATTCAGGACTCGCTCGCACTTCGCAAAGACACCGCTAAGACGGCAGCTGCAGGAATGAGCGTGGCCGAATTGCTTGCCAAGTATGGGGACTCGAAAGTTCCGGGACTGGAATTTCGTGTGCAGGTGGGAGCGTTGAAGCTGAAAGACAATTTTAACTACAGCGCCTTGCTCAGGCTGGGGAAGGTTCAGAAAAACAAAGGGGATGATGGCATCACCCGTTTCACGATTGGTCATGTGAGCACCCTGAATGCAGTTTATCTTCTCAAGAAAAAAATAATTAACGCAGGCATCAAAGATGCCTTTGTGGTGGCTGAATACAAACGCAAACGCATTCCGCTAAAGGAGGTGATTGCGCAAGGTTTGTTTCAAAAACGATAACCACCAGGTGTTCCTCTTCCGCATACAGGAGGGGCACGATATGCTAAAAACTAACGCTATTTCCGAATCATGAAAACACTCTTTCATCCTGCCAATGCCCGCGGTCATGCCGACCACGGATGGCTCAATGCCTGGCACTCTTTCAGCTTCGCCGACTACCACGATCCTCAGAAAGTACATTTTGGATTGTTGCGTGTGCTTAACGACGATACCGTAGCTCCGGGAATGGGCTTTGGCACACATCCCCACGACAATATGGAGATCGTTACCATTCCGCTGGAAGGAGCCACCATTCTAAGACTGAACCGCTGCGTCTATTTCAGATCTGGGTGTTTCCAAAAGTACGGGACGTTATTCCCCGTTATGATCAGCGTAGCTTTTCTCCTGCTGACCGGCAGAACCGCTGGCAGGTGGTGGCCGGCGGGCCGGCTGTACCGGAAGCCTTGCAGATCAATCAGGATGCTTATTTCTCCCTGGCCAACATGGATGGAGGAAAGACACTCGCATATCCTGTGATTCATCCGGGCAATGGAGCCTATCTGATGGTCGTTAGCGGAAGTGTGGAAGTGGGAGGACAGGTATTGGGAAAGAGAGATGCGCTGGGACTCACAGACATGGCTTCCTTCGATATTAAAGCCCTTGCTGCAAGCGAATTGCTGGTGGTTGAAGTTCCCATGCACTAATATGAAAACGATGCGTCTGGTATCCGGTTTATTCTGTCTGCTGTTGCTTTCTTTCCACCTGAACGCACAAACAACTTATTATGTGGACGGGGTTTCCGGGTTGGATACGCATACCGGCTTAAGTCTGGTTCAAGCCTGGAAAACCGTTCAAAAGGCTTGTGCATCGGCTACACCCAACAGTCAGGTCCTCATCAAAGGGGGCACCTACCACGAAAACCTGGTCATGCAGGTGAGCGGCACCGCCGGGAATCCGATTCTTTTCCGCAACTATCAACAAGATTCGGTTTACATAGATGGCACCGGGTTGGGTGGAACTACCTTAATGCAAATCACTGATAAAAACTACATCACGCTGGAGAGCCTCGTCTTTCAAAACCTGACAGGCAATAATGCACAAGGGGTGCTTGTGGAGTCGAGTGTTTCGGGAACGTCAACGGGTATTGAGCTTCGGAAGTTGATTGTCCGTCATATCAACTGGACCGCCAGTCCCACCACCATTCCCAACCAGAACGACAATTCCCAGGCCCTCATTGTGTACGGTAGGGATAAAGGGCTGACGAATTTACTCATTGACAGTTGCCAGGTATACGCCAATATTCTTGGATTCAGTGAGGCTGTTTCTATCGATGGCAACATAATGGGGTTTACGGTATCGAACTGCCTGGTGCACGACAATACTAATATTGGCATTCTGGCTGCCGGTAATTACGGTACAAGTACCAATGCTGCAACCGACCATGCACGTAATGGATTAATCACCAAGAATACGTGTTATCGCGACGTGTCGCTCTATGCCACCTCTGCCGGTATTTATGTAGATGGGGGCCGTAGTGTGGTGATAGACCAGAATACTTCCTGGGGCAATGGTTCGGGAATCGAGCTGGGATGTGAGCAGAATGGAACAACCGACAGCATTACCGTTAAGAACAACCTGCTTTACAACAATCAGTATACCGGTCTCGCCATTGGTGGATACACCACGGCTACTACAGGACAGGTGCTGCATTGCGAGGTGAGAAACAATACTTTTTTCAGTAACAACGATGCAAGCAATACTTCAGGTGAAATCGATATGACGAAAGCATCCTATTGCCGCATTGAAAACAATGTGTTTTATACGTGTAATAACAATACACTGCTTTCTGTAGAGCCCATCTCTCCTCAGTTAAGTAATGTGATTGACTACAACGTCTGGTTCACTCCCGCAAACGACAGCACGAATCTGACCGTCAATTGGGGGAATAATGGATACAGCACTTTTGGAACCTATCAGTCTGCCACCGGTATGGATGCCCATTCATTTTATCAGAATCCCTTGTTAAGCAATGCCGTGTTGCCTGCTCCCAACCTTCATCTCACGGCAACCAGTCCCTGTATCAATAAAGGTAATCCTGCAACGGTACTGGTGGGAGGAGAAACCGATTTTGATGGGGATGCCCGTTCAATCGGAGGAAGAGTAGATATGGGAGCTTATGAATACAATCCGGTTACGGGAATATGGGATTTGCCCGTTTGTTCCATGCTTAAGTTATTTCCCAATCCCGCTTCGGAGGTCTTATTTTATAAAACAAGCTTTCCGGGAAACCGAGTGGAGCTGTGGACTGGTGCAGGGCAATTGTTAGCTGAATTTAGCCCTTCGGATAATCAAATTTCACTTTCCGGATTTTCAGCGGGAATTTATGTTCTTAGGTTTATAAAAGAAGATGGAGAAAGCTTCATCGAGCATTTTATTAAAAAGTGAAAGCCCTTAGATTCAGATAGCATTTTTTGTCATGCGTCACAGAAGATTGTTGTTAAGATCTATCGACTGCTGTCGCTTCCTCTCCCCCCCAAAGATATTGAAAGAAATCAACGTCAATAAAGAGCGTGTTTAGCACTTTTTTGACAAAGTCCTAATGAATACTTTTCTGTACTTATTGAAACGTCATGCGAGGTGTTGGAAATTCAATACACGGTTAAAAGCAATAAAATGGCAGAAGAAAGACTCCAGGAAGTAATACCAAATGAGGTAATTATGAAGCAGATAGTTCTTCTCAGGGGGCAAAAGGTTATTCTTGATAAAGACCTTGCTACGCTGTACCAGGTGACAACAGGAAATTTAAATAAAGCGGTTTCCCGCAATATTAAACGTTTTCCTTCTGATTTTATGTTTCAATTGACCACAGAGGAACTAAAAAACTTGATATTCCAATTTGGAATATCAAGTTGGGGTGGAACACGGAAATTGCCGCATGCGTTTACGGAACAAGGAGTAGCCATGTTATCTGGAATTCTAAATAGTGACAGAGCTATTTCAGTTAATATTCAGATAATGAGAGTATTTGCTGATGTTCGAAAAATGCTGTTGGATAATACCGAACTGCGACTGGCAATTGAAGAGATCAGAAGGAAAACGGATAATCATTCCAAAAATATTGAATTGGTATTCAAGTATCTGGATGAATTATTGGAGAAGAAAGCAAACCCTGTTTCTCGTGAATTGATCGGATTTAAACCTGGGGAAACAGAATCAGGAAGCATCTAAGTCCAGTGAATCTTTTGGTTTACCCTTTAAGGTTATGTCTAGCTAAGCTTCTTCAACTCCAGGTAAAGCTCATACATGGGGAGCCCCATGACATTGAAATAGGTTCCTTCGATCCGTTTAACTCCAACAAGTCCTATCCAATCTTGTGCTCCATAAGCACCCGCTTTATCATAGGGTTTGCTGTGCAGGATGTAATGTTCGATTTCGGCGTCTGTCAGATCCTTGAAGAATACTTTTGTTTCTGCCGAAAACACCTTTGTATGTGTGGTGGTTTGGAGACAAACTCCGGTAAATACCTGGTGCATCTTGCCGGACAATAAATGCAGCATCCGAACGGCATCGGCATGATCTTCCGGCTTGTTCAGTACCTGACCGTTTACCCATACTACCGTATCGGCGGTAATGAGCAACTCATCTGCTTTCAACTCTCCTTCAAAAGCATCCGCTTTTTTCCGGGCCAGGTATTCCGGTATGGCGGCTCCTTGCAAATCGGGAGGAAAGGATTCGTCGGTATCTTTTGTACGTACTTCAAAAGTCAATCCCAGCTCTTTCAGCAGGTGCTGGCGGCGGGGTGATTTAGAGGCGAGGACGATGCGGTATTCACTCGCTTGCATGCTTCAGTATATTGATGAGTACCTCGAGGGAATGCAACAGTTCGATCCGGTAAAGAAAGAGGTAACAGATTCCGCTCAGCATGATCACCTTGGTGAGTCCTCCTGCAAAAGTGAAGTGCTTTTTTTCAGAAGCTGTCAACAAGCGGATGATCAAGAGTACGAAAGGCAGCTGCAATGCCAGCAGAAAATACCAGAATGATTTATACTCTCCGCTAACCAACAGTTTGATGTTGAAGTCGCTTCTGGTCAATTGTTTTACCTGTATGGCGGCCAGGAGCAGCACGACGAATCCGGTAAGCAGGACAACGATATACTTTGTTTTCGTTGTCCCCAGCGCAACAGCAATCGTATTACAGCCATTTTCCTTGTCGCCTTCATAATCTTCCATGTCTTTGATGATTTCCCGGAGCAGGGTAACCATAAATGCGAAGACAGAGAAGACGAGCACCACCAGCAGGATGGGCCAGAAGGTGGTTTTTGCCAAGGTGAGGCAGTGTCCGTTGTGCTGGGTCTGGAGCTTGAGTTCAAACAAGGCCACCAGCAGCGGCACCATACCTGTGAGGAAAGCTACAGCCAGGTTTCCGACCAGGAACATCCGTTTGAAATTGGTAGAGTAGAACCAAAGGAGTACGATGGAGATACCAAAAATAAAGGTACCCGGGTAAAAGAAATCATATTTCCAGGATAGCCCGCAACCGATTACAAATGCAATGGTATTGATGACGATGTGGGCCCCCATGGCTACCCGGCGTTTTATTCCGTTATCGATAACCATCTGATCGGGTTTGTTGATCCGGTCTATCCGTACATCAAAATAATCGTTGATGATATAGCCTGCTGCAGCAATCATCACGGTGCTGAGTGATAAAAGGAAAAAGTCGAAGTTGGAGATGAGCAGCTGTAGTCCTTCCGGAGGAAGAGAAAGGCAGTACTGCTCCAGACCCAGCTGTGAGCCCTGCAAGCCAGGAGCCAGGATGCAATACCTCACCATGTATTGCGTAAAAGCAATGATGAGTAAGTTGGGAAAACGTATTAACTTAAGAAAGGCAATGATCGGCTTCATGTTCCTGCAAATTTAACCGGAATTCGATTACCGGTGACGGGCAGGCGATTATGCCCGGATATTTACTTGTTCGGCCATTTGCCTTGTGCTTTCAGCACCTGTTCGATGACATCGCGGACACACCCGTTGCCGCCTTTCCTGGGTGAAATGTATTGGCAGAGACTTCTTATTTCTGAAGCGGCATCTGCCGGACAGGTACGCACCCCGCATAACTGCATAATTTCATAATCGGGCATGTCATCTCCCATGATCAGTATGTCAGCAGGCAGCAAGTCATAGGTCAGGCAGAACTCATCAAAGGCCTCTTTCTTGATGGATGCATTTAAGTAACTATCGGTGATTCCGATACCGGCTAATGTCTGGCGAAGAGGGGGACTACTGGTGCGGCTGATAACGGCTACCCGAAAATGGTTGCTGATGGCAAGCTCCAAGGCATAGAGGTCGTGTGTATCGAGTTTGCGCACGAGGGTTCCGTCCGGCATCAGCGTTACTGTGCCATCCGTCAAAACCCCATCTACATCAAATACAAAAGTTTTTATGCCGGTGAGTAGTTCTTTGAAATTCGTCATTTCTTTCGGATGCTTTTACTGAGACTGAGGTACAGGGGGCGGTACTCTTTTTCCGAAGCCAGCATTTTCAGGTGCTTTTTGATGGTTTTTTCATCGTGGCGGATAGCGGGTCCCGTTTGCGCTGCTACCGGTCCCAACTCGGTTGCCTTTAAAGCAGTTTCCAGAATTAAAGGATGGAGCAGGCGGAAAGGGAATTTTTTCTTTTTTAACAGCGTTTCCGCTATCACATACAGGTGATTGGTGAAGTTATTAGCAAATACGGCAGACAGATGCAAGAGTTTTCGTTCCTCGCTGGTGATCCATAAGGTTTCATCGCTTACACGGGAAGCGATTTTTTTCAGGAGCACTTTCCCCGATTTGGAATTGGACTCGATACATAAAGGGATTTTTCTCCAGTTTACTTTTCTGCTTTTGGAAAGTGTCTGAAGCGGGTAGAGTACTCCTGTGCTGGACGATGCCGGTTTGAGTACCTCCATTCCCACACTGCCTGAAGTATGAACAACAAGCTTGTCTTTCAGATGAAGTTTTTTGGCAAGCACAGCGATGGCATCATCTTTTACGGCCAGAATATAGAGGTCTGCATTCTTTTCGATCTTGCTGATGGAACTGACAGGTGTGGCTTTCAGCGGAGCCGCCAGTGCTGCTGCATGATCTTTGTTCCGGCTGTATACCTGGGCAATATGAAGTCCGTTTTGCCGCAGCGCCTGGCCCAGTTGAAGTGCCACATTACCGGAGCCCAGCAACACAATACGGTAATAAGGAACACTGGTTTTTTTCTGCATGGGACTGTTAAACGGCTAGAACCTAATTTTGCTCGCGGTTATCTTTTCGCTTCTTGATCCGTTCCCGTATTGCCAGCACCGTTCCGCTGATCATCACCAGGCAGCCGATCCACAGCACATTGATCCAGGGAAAGATCATGGCTTCCATGACAATAAAGTCTTTCTTGTTTGTTTTTTCTTCGGAAACAAACACCGTTATTTTACCGTTCGCCGGGTCTACCTTCACAAAATTCAACCTCAGGCCCAGGGCGGCTACCGTATCTTCTATGGGTTTGCTTTCGTTGTTCTGAATGGTAAATACGGGTTGTGCGGCAAATACTTTTCCGTTTTCGTCCAGCGCTCGGAAGTTGGCTTGTACGGCGAGGACAGAATCAGGCAGGTGATACCGGCTCTTATTGAAACGGGTGGTGAGCGAATCCAATATCAGCATGCTGTTGCTGGTATAAATGGTGTCGTGGCGCCCTGCTGTCTTTTCAACGGGTGTGGTGTATTCTCCTGCATTGGCCCCGATAGATGGATCGAGGTCGGCTGTGGCCAGGTGCGTATAAATATCCTGATGGATGAAGTGATGCGTGGATGGCTCAAAAACATTGCCCATGCGTTCGTTACGTTGTACCAGGGGACTGAGTGTAAATTCATGCTGGTAGGAGCCGTTTTCTTTCTTTTTCAGGTATTCCACATCGAAATAGAGGTACCGGTGATCTTCTCCCAGTCCTTTACGGCGTCCGAGGTATGTCACATAGTAATTACCCATTGGGAGTGTATCTCCTTTTGAAAGCAGGATATTGCTGCTGTTGGAAAGCTCCTTGTCTATCGTCCTCAGGTCACCCCGGATATTGCGGGAGATCATTTCCTTTTTAGAATTGGAGATGAGGGCTCCAAGGAGAATAAGACCAAAGCCAATGTGTGCAATAGACGATCCCGACTTGCTCAGTTTTCCTTTCCCCACTTTTCTCCAGTAGTCGATATTGGCCAGGATGGCGAACAAAGAAGAGAAGCAAAGCAAGGTGTTTAACACGTATTGCAATTCATTATTCTTGGGAAGCCCGTAGCTGATAAAGGCTGTAAGGATGGCAGCGATCAGGAATGCGGCAACCAGGTTTTGAATGAAGGGTTTAAATGGGGTGTTCTTATACTTCAGGAACTGCCCGAATCCAACCAGAAAGGCGACTACAACAGCAAACAGACTTTGCCATTTGTTGTAAAAAGCAATGGCATTTTTTTCAGGTGCCAGCTTTCCGGAAGCGAAGTTGGCAAGGCCTTTGAAATTGAACCATTGCACCAGTTTGCCGTGTAATCCCTGAATGAGGGAATGCACAAAATCAACTTGTATGATTTTGTTGATTACCGGAAAGGACGTATACAGTATTACCTGAAATGAAGCGATGGCCAGCACGAGGGATCCGATAAACATCCAGAATTCCCGGGTCCACAGTTCTTCTTCCTTTTCTTCTTTCGGAAAATATTTCTGATAACCCATAATCAGCACTGCCAGGGAAAGCACACCGAAGAGGGAAACAAGTGCGGTTTTCACTCCTGTGACAATACCCAGGAACAGCAGGAGGAAGGAGAGGATGGTATAGATAAGTTGAAGCCGTTTGTTTAGTACGAGCAGGGTAACACTCATCCATACAAAGAAGAGCATATACAGCATGAGCTGGCCTGACATTCCCAGATCGGTAAACGCATGTACGGAGGTGTTCCCCAGGATGCCGCTGCGGGTCAGAAAGGTGGAGTAGAGTACCAGAATAAAAGTCAGTATGGTCAGGAAGAAGGTGGTGAACAAAGAGATCTTCCTGTTTTTGTTTACCAGCATCACATGGCCTGCCCCAACGAAACAGAGCCAGGGAACAAGGGAGGCGTTTTCAACCGGGTCCCATGCCCAGAATCCCCCGAAGGTAAGTGCTTCATAGGCCCATGCTCCACCCATGAGTATACCGGTTCCGAGAATCATGATACCAAAAAACGTCCAGGGAAGTGCCTGGTTTTGCCAGGAATCCAGTTTGCGTTTCCACAAGCCGGCAATTGCATAGGCAAAAGGTACGAGGGTTGATGCAAATCCTAAAAAGAGTGTAGGAGGATGTATGGTCATCCAGTAGTTTTGCAGTAGCGGGTTCAATCCCCGCCCGTCCTGGAAGTACGGAATTTTTTCGAGGTAGTTGGCCAGTTTGGTCCAGGGCAGCCCCATGTTCTCCGGCATCTCTCTGACAAGCAAGAATGGATTGCTGCCGATGTGCAGCTTTCCGATATAGATACCCAGTAGCATGGATGCCAGGAATATCTGTACAAAGGAGAATACGGTCATTACCGGAGCTTCCCACTCCTTGGAATAGCGGATCAGGATATTGCCCAATACCACATGCCAGAAGGTCCAGAGCAGGAAGCTGCCTTCCTGCCCTTCCCAGAAGCAGGAGAAAATATACTTCATGGGCATCTCCTTGTTGCTGTGCTGCCAGATATACTGATACTCGAAGTAGTGGTTGTAGAGCATCACAAAAAGTATGCTCATGATGCCCAATACGGAGAGAGAATGAATGCGGAAAGAAATACGTCCGATCTGTTTCCAGGAATTATCTTCGAGTGGTTTACTGGCAGTCAGAAAATAAGCGACGGCGGCGAGTATGGCAGCAGTAAAAGAAAGCACCAGGAAAACATTGCCGAGAAAACCGGCCCAGGTATGTTCCCCGATATAGTGTATGGCCATAATTCGATTTTAGTGGGAGGTTGAGGACTGACTTAGCCGGTGAGCTATTGAACCGGTTTGTTGTCATTGTATTTAGAAGGACACTTTACCAGTGTTTCGGAAGCTTCAAAATTGGCTTCTTTCATTTTTCCGATAACAACAACCTGTTCAGACTTTTCAAAATCCTGAGGTTTGGTATTGTGCAAAAGCACTTTGTGCTCCACACCTTCCTGGTCTTTCATATAAAAAACAAAGAGGTTAGGGTCTTTCTGAGGGTTGTATTCGGTCCCTTTTTCTTTATCCCATTTGCCGACGATATGGAAATCGGATCCTGGATTTTTAGAAGATTCAGAAAAAGTGGCGTATTTGCTGGTGCTTACCAGGGAAGACATAATCATTCCGATAGCCAGGGCGATCAGAATGATGCCAATGATATGGGTCTTTTTCATGGTTTTACTTGTTTTTGTTACGGGTTGATTCCATCTCTTTTTCTAAACGTCCCAGTTTCCGGTCGATGCTGACCAGGTAAACAATCAACCCGGTGAGTACGATGGCAGCGACACAAACAACAACATAAATTTTCCCTTCCGAACGCATGGTGTCGGCCATCTGAGGGGAAGCCTCTGTTGCCTGTGCAAAGCCGGTAACAGCAAATAGGATAGAGAGGAAAAGCGTACTTAATTTTTTCATAAACTAACAGATTGTGAATTGGACTGATCGGAATGGTACTGCTCCTCCAGTAAGGCGATTCTGATTCTCACTTGCATGATCCAGACTCCGAGCAATACCCATCCGAGCACGGCAGGGTAAAACACCAGACGCATACGGCTGTCCAGATCATACTTGCTAAAACCGGGGTTCCCTCCATTGCCAGGATGCAGCGAGTCTTCCATACGTGGAAGAATCATGATGAAAACAATCATCATGACAAATGCAAAGATGCTGTATACAGCTGCCAGTCTTCCTCGTTTTTGCTCATCCTCCACTGATCCGCGCAGGACGAAATAAGCAAAGTAAATAAGCATCGTGATGGCCGCTCCGTTCAACTTGGTATCTGAGGTCCACCAGGTCCCCCAGGTGTAACGTGCCCATAAAGAGCCTGTTATAAGGCCCAGGACACCCATGGCAATACCGGCATGAGCGGCCTCCCGGGCAATCAGGTCGTCTTTTAATTTACCACCATTGAGGTGTTTGATTCCGTATACGCAGGAGATGAAAAGCAAAGCCATCATGCCAAACCACATCGGAACGTGAAAGTAAAGGTTCCGTATGGTTTCATTGAGTATTTCCCTGGCAGGCACTTTCCCCAGAAAACCGGCTATAACCGTGTAAAAGAGTAACCCGACGGTGAGAAATTTCCACCAGTTTTTCTTGATATTCATGTGAGATTCAGTCCTTCCAAAGGTACGGAAATAAGAGATAACTGAGTACGCAGGTAATTACATTTATCCCTGCCAGAACCAGCAGGTATTTATAGCTGATTGTAGGGTCCAGACCATCAATTGCATTTTTAGAAATCTTAATAATCGTCATCAACAGGGGCAAGAGCAATGGAAAACTTAGTACAGCCATGAGTGTGAAGCTGTTACTTGTCCTGGAAGAAATAGCGGACATGGTTGTCAGGATGGCGGAGAAACCGAGACTGCCGAGTAATACATTGGTGAAAAACAAAAGCATGTTTTGCACGGGATTTCCGCCCAACAGAAGGATGTAAACGCCAAAACCGATTACGGAGAGCAGTAACATGAGTAACATGTTGTAAATGATCTTGGAAATGATCACGGCCTGGGGACTGGCCAGGGTATACAGGTAGATAAACCGGGATCTGGAATCCTGCTGAAAGCTCTTACCGGTGGCATGAAGAGAGGCAAACAGGAGTATGATCCAAAAAAGCGCGTTCCAGGCAGCAGCCTGAGGGATTGTCCGGAAGCACATTTTACAAACAAAAATGGTTGATACCAGGTACAGGACCAGCCCGTTGATGGATTGCTTTTGCCGGCTTTCCAGCAGGAACTCTTTATAAAGCAATAACCTGATTTCGTTGAGCATAAGAAGCGTTTGACAATACGATAGCCAGAGAATTGAGACAAAGATAAAGGATTAAATAGCCCGCCTGATCGGCGCAACTAAAAAGCATCGCATAGCATGAGCCTGAGATTGAAGGAACAGGTTACGTAAGAATCTTCAGACCGGTTATTTTTACTTCTGATACCTCCCGGCGTATTCCTCTTCTGTCGTGATAGCAATTGTGAATGAGCTTTCCTTCCACATAAATAGAGGTTCCTTTTTTCAGATGCTTTTCCGCCAATTCGGCATCCAGGCCCCAGGCAGTTAATACATGTATCTGCGAGGTTTTGATGAGTCTGCCCTGTGGGTTCAGGTGACTCTCTTCTGTAAGTAAAGACAATCTGGCAAGCTTGCCCAGGTGATGCCTGATCATTTCAGGGTCTTTGCCTAAAGTACCTGCAAGAAGAACAGTGTTTATATCCATGGATAAGTGATTTTTAGACTGCTCGGCCTTCACCCCCCGGCCCCTTACCGGGTCAGGAGGGGAGGGAAAGCAGGCAGCTCAGTCTTTGTCAGTGTTTTTACGGTTGGAGAGGTGGAGCTCCGAAATGACAATTTCAGTGAAGTACCGTTTAATGCCTTCTTTGTCCTCGTAATTCCGGTTGGAGATACGGCCCCGAACAGTCAATTCCGATCCTTTTTTGAGGAAGCGTTCCATTGTTTCTGCCTGTTTTCCCCAGGCCACAAGGTTATGCCATTGGGTTTCTGTGACCCATTCGCCTTTGGCATTTTTGTATCGGTCGGAAGTGGCTAAGGTTACTTTGGCCAGCTTTTTTCCGTCTTCGAAATTTTTGATTTCAGGATCCTTGCCCAGAAACCCGATGAGCTGAACGTTGTTGCAAATTGTTTTCATGGTCTTTCGTTTTTTTTGTTTCTTTTCTATTTACCTGCGTCAGACAGGACTTATTTTTTGTCAAATTTGCCTGGGTAAGCGGGCATTCAGCGGTTACTGCCATTTGACACCGCAAAGATGGCCATGCAGGGCATTGTTATTCGGTTGTTAACCGTTTACATCCGTATCTAGTTGTTTGTATTCGTTTGTAAACGGTTATCAGAACTCCAAAATCTGAAACCATGAATAAAGTATGTTCGGAATGTGGAGAGCAGATCAGTGGGAGAACGGACAAGAAATTCTGCTCTGATTCCTGCCGGAATGGATTCCATAATAAGCAAAACAGTGACGGAACGAATTACGTACGCAACGTCAATAATACCTTGAGGAAAAACAGACGGATTCTTCAGGAATTACTTCCGGAAGAGGAGACCGCGCGTTATCCCCGAAGCAAATTGCTGGAGCTTGGGTTTGATTTTGGTTTCTTCACCAATACGTACACTAACCGCAACGGAGAAACCTATTTTTATTGTTATGAGTTTGGATACCTGCCCCTCAAGAATGATTATTTTTGCCTTGTACGAAAGCGAAAATTTGTTTGAAAAATCATTTTTATGTTTTGGCATATCCTGCAGATGAAGGTCTTTCGGCGGTGAGAAAACTCAAAGCCCGGCTTACGGGATTATCCCCAAAGCTAACCGGCCTGAATGCCCCTGGTCATTTAAGTGTATGTTCCTTCCGCTTGCAAGCCGGTGAAGAAGTCAATCTGATTCTGGAACTGGAATTGTTTGTCGGCAACACATCTGCTTTTTTTCTGCAAACCGAAGGCCCGGGTTATTTTCCTGACAGGTCAACCGTTTTTCTTTCCTTTTCCGATCCAACCCCTTTTAATGAATTCCAACAGGCACTTATCGGAAACTTAAAAAACAGCTTGCCGGCTCTAAAGCGAAATATGTCTGTTGCCTCCATGGCACATTTGACCATCGCGAGAGGAGTGCAAGTGGATTTGGCTCCGGAAGTTATTCGGGAAGTGAATACGCTCTTTTCTCCGGAGCGTTACCTGTTTAATCGTATCGGACTGATGATGGAGCAGGAGGGAAGGATGCGGGAACTGAAGAGCTGGATGCTCCGTCAGGGATAATGAAAAAGGCTGCCAATTGAGGCAGCCTTTTTTCAAGAGTTAGGATCTGATTATTTACCAAACCAAACCGGAGTGCTGAGTGGGATAAACACAGCATTTGGATTTGCACCCATTTCCTGAAGGTCAACAGGGAAACGTTTTGGAATGAAAGAAAGTACTCCGCCTGGACGAACTGCAAGCATAGGCCAGCCTGTACGTCTGTAATCGGAATAGGATTCCAATGGCTGAGCGAACATCGCTTTCCATTTTTCAGTTACCACAGTGTGCTGGGAAGCGGTAGCAACAACATAAGTTGTTCCGGTTCCTTTGGTCACGTCTGCAATACTTGCTGCAATCGCTTTGTTCAGCTCTACCAATGCATTGGCGTTGTTACCAACACGTGCATAAGCTTCTGCGAGCAGGAATTCAGCTTCCGCGTAAGTAATAAGGGGAGTAGGAAGTTCTTCTCCGTTTCCTCCTGCTGCGGCAGTAGCCACATCATACAGGTAGGGGCCCAGCAGGGAACCAGAATTCTGTTGTCCCAGTGGATTACCAACCGGTGTACCGTTTCCGGTTCCTGTGGTATCGAAATACCAATTGGTACGGGGGTCAACACCTGGGTTACGGGGAATGTTCAGGGAGTCGATCAACACCTGACAGGCCACGTTGTAACCGCGTCCATCCTGGAAAGCAGCCCACTGATTCGGGTCAGATCCGGTGTTGTGTGCAGTGTAGCAATTGTCTGCGTTCGAGGCAAAACCGTTTCCGGAAGCCAGGTCAGCGATCACATTGTTAGCAGAAGCTGTTCCGCCTGCAGTACCGTCTACATTGCTTAACAGGTTATGGTAACGTGCTTTCAATACCCAGGCAGCTTTAGCCCAGGCAGTCATGTTACCGGCATAAAGCAGGTCATCGCCTCCTGGAACCGTTTGGTTCTGAGCAGGAGTGGTTGCGAAATCAACAATCGCCTGATCCAGCAACGTTTGGATACTTGCGAAGATTGCTGCTTGCTTGTCCATCTGAGGAGCAGTCACATTCCCTTCGAGGTTGAATGCCTGAGAATAAGGCACATCTCCCCAAAGTTCGGTGGCGATACCCAGGTTGATTGCCATGTTTACTTTGGCAATACCACCGTAATAAGGGTATTTTCCTTCATACTTATCAGCCATGATTTTACAGTTCTTCATAGCACCTACATACAGACCAACCCAGTAGTTGTCCATATCCGATGACGTCATGATGTACTCATCATAAGCAGTAGACTGAGCAACAACACCGCTTTGGTATTGCATGAAGATAGAAGCGATACGGGCCATTCCGGCTTCGTAGTTCATAGTGGTATTGGCCTCTACACCGGTCAACATGGAAGCAGGTGTTCCGCTAGCTGGCTGATTCGGGTTTACAAAGAGGTCATCTCCTCTGCGGCAGCCGGATAAAGCAGCTACTAACGAGGCAAAGAGAATTATATTTTTTGTTTTCATCGTTCTTTTCTTTTTTAGGATAGTGCTGGTTTAAAGACCTACTTTCAGGTTAAACATATACGATTTGGTGTTTGGGTTGTTGAAATAATCCCAACCGTTGATCTGAGATCCTGCACCTGTCAGGCTGGTCTCTGGGTCAACACCAGTATATTTGGTATAGAGAAACAGGTTTCTAGCACTAACACCTACTTCCACATACTGGAAGAAGGATTTTTTCTCCGGAGTAGCCAGGTTGATGCGGTAGCTCAGGTTAACAGAACGCAGACGAATCCATCCACCGTTCTGAATGCTGTTTTCAGCTGGTCCGTTCTGACCCAGGTAATCTGTGAAATAACTATTGGCTGACACTGCAGTAGTGTTAACAGCACCAGGGTGTGTAGAACCCGGACCGTAAATACCACTGATGATGTAGGTTGAATTAGAACCATCACGTGCATCGGAAGCTTCTGAACGACCACGGGTGTTCAAGCTGGCCAATGTACCGTTCCAGATAGAACCTCCGTGACGGATGTCCCAAAGGAAGCCAAAAGTCAGGTTTTTGTATTTGAAGGTGTTGGTGATACCTGCGAGCCAGTCTGGGTTCGGGTTACCAAGAACCTGTGGGTTGTTGGCCAGCATTGGAATACCGTTGTCTCCGATTTGCAGACGACCTTGTGCATCACGCAACCAGGCGGTTCCGTAAAGTGTTCCTACTGCGTGGTTAGGAAGGGCTACAGACTGGGGATCTCCGAAACCTTGTTCGAGGTTCACGAAGCTCACACCTGTTGGAAGTGTTCCTACGCTGTTTACGTTCTTGTTCCAGTTGGCCATGATGTTCCAAGAGAAGTTCTTCTTCTTGATAGCAGTCACACCCAGTGCGATTTCAGCACCTTTATTGGTGATAGAAGTAAAGTTGGTGAATTTATACTGGTAACCGGTACTTGGAGCTTCCGGAAGGAGGATCAGTACATCAGTTGTTTTTCTGGAGTATAAAGACAGATCCAGTGTAACACGGGAATCAAAGAAACGAAGATCGGTACCGCCTTCAATTTCATTTGTTTTCTCAGGCTTCAGAGCCGGGTCGTTTAAGGTGTTGCTGATAGCAAATGCAGGGTTACCATTGTAAGGGAAACCCAAACCATTCGTCCAACCGTCAGCAATTACCGGGGTGGAATAGTTTGTCAAAGTAGAATAAGCTGCAGGTGCTTTACCAACACTTGCAAAAGCTGCTCTTACTTTACCGAAAGAGAACCATTTTGGAAGTTTGAAGGTTTCGCTGAATACCCAGCTCAGATCAGCTTTAGGGTAGAAGAAGCTTTTGCCGTCTTTACCGAAAGCAGTGTTCCACTCGTTACGACCGGCAACATCCAGGTAGATAGCGCGTTTGTAATCTACCGCGATATCAGCCAGCACTGCATTGGAATGCAGGTAGGATTCGCCATTGCTGGTGTAGAGGTTAGCGGCGTTGCTGAAGTTATAGAATCCTGGAATCAGGAGGTCGCGACCGCGGGTGAAGATTGACTGAAACTCTTCGTAATAGAAGTTGTAACCACCCATCGCTGAGAAGCCGATGTCTTCGGTGATTTGTTTGTTGAACTTACCAAGGATGTCCTGATAAATCTGACGGTTGTCGATGCTGGTACGGTTAACCTGTCCGAGTCCGTCGTTCAGGTCATCACCCATTGCACTCACTGCGAAAATCTGCTGACTGTTGGTGTGGTATGCATCCACACCTGTACGCCATGTGAAAGTCAGAAAATCGGTTGGCTTCAGGTTGAAAAAGAAGTTACCCATAATACGGTTTGTTTCATCCGTAAACGGGTTGTCGTTGGTAGTGAAATAGGTATTGTCATAGGTAGTATAGTACTGACGTTGCATACCGTTTGGAAGCAAGTAGTTACTTGCATCGAAAGAAATCGGTGTACGCAGCAGAGAAAGCATGGTTCCGGAAAGGTTGGATCCGTTCTGTGGTTTCTCAGTACCGGTATTGGCGTAAGTAATGCCAGCACCCATATCAAACCATTTGTTCACTTTATGGTCCATGTTCAGGTGAACACTGGTACGGTCAAGTTTAGAATTTGGGATGATACCTGTTTGGTGAGTATTACCAATGCTCAGACGGATAGCCGAAGTTTCGTTTCCGGAAGCGATTGCCAGGTTATTGTTGAAGGTCATTCCATTCTGGAAGAAGTTGTCAACGTTGTCGTATACTTTACCACCAGGGATGGTAGAAACACGTGGTCCCCAGCTGGATCCTGTTCCGCCTGAAAGTACAGGGTAAGATGGACCAGGTCCGTAAATGAGAGGTTTGTAAACACCACCGGTACCCTGAGCGAAATCGTTCTGCAGGGCTGGCAGTTTGTTTACCTGGTCAATGGCTGCGGAAGTAGAGAAGGTAACAGACATTTTACCAGCTTTACCGCGTTTGGTTGTGTAAATGATCGCACCGTTGGCACCTTTAGAACCGTACAGGGCAGCAGCTGCAGCACCTTTCAGGATGGTTACCGATTCGATGTCGTCAGGATTGATATCCAAACCACGGTTGGATTCGTTTACACCTGACAGGTTTTGGTTATAAGGATTGTCTCCTGCGCTAATGTTATTCACGCTATTGTCGATTGGAACGCCATCGAGTACAATAAGAGGAGTGTTGTCCAGGTACAAAGAGTTGGTACCGCGGATCTGGATTTTTACAGAAGCACCAGGTGTTCCACCTGATCCTGTTACCTGTACTCCAGGAGCCTTGGCAGCCAAAGCTTCCAATGCGTTGGTTTCACCGGATTCGCGAACTGCGTCACCGCCAACAGTAGAAACAGAATAACCCAGGGATTTGGTTTCTTTCGAAACACCCAGAGCGGTTACAATGACTTCTTTTATTTCAACACCCACCTTCATGCTGACATTCACTTCGCCTGTGCTGCCGGCAACGACTGTCTGGGTGGTCATTCCAACATAAGAGAAAACCAGTTTGGAGTCAGCCGACGGTACGTCGATCTTGTATGCTCCGTTAACATCGGTTACTGCTCCTTTGTTGGTTCCTTCTACTTTGATAATCACACCCGGGAGGGGTTGACCATCGTCACTTCCCTTCACGATCCCCTTGACGGAGACCTGGGCGAAGACCCCTGATGCGGAAAGCAATAGCAGGAGTAAAAATAGGTGCCATTTTTGTTTCATTTTTTTCATTGGTTTTTGTTGATTTTTATTGAACTGATTCTATTGTTGGGTTGAAGATTTACAAGCTTAAAAAGCGTTAAAATTTTAACATCTTTTGTCATTTTTCGGGGTAAATGTATTCAAAAAACGACAACTTATCAACGAACGGTAAAATATCTGTGCAGGCGGCCAAAAGTAGTAAAAAATTAACATTGGGTTAACCGGGCGATTTTTACCCGTTGATTAAAAGAAATCAGACGGGCTTTAGCCTACAGAATCAATACTTTGGTCGAAAAAAAAGCCTTTTGGAAAAAGATGTTTAAGAAATAATATTGGATTCGTCAGTGGGGATTCCGGGGCCCTGAAATGCATTTTAAGGGCAGGAATGATAACCGGGTAAAGAATCCTTCCTCCGGATAACGATTGGAAGGGATTTGCACTTAAATTTGTCCGGTTAGCGCACTTTTATGATTCAACACCTGTCTATTTCCAATTACGCTCTGATTGACAAACTGGATATTTCTTTTGCCCCAGGCCTCACGATTATAACCGGTGAAACAGGGGCGGGGAAATCGGTCCTGCTGGGCGCTCTGGCTTTGATCCTGGGCCAACGGGCGGATTCGACCTCCCTGCCGGACAAAGCAAAGAAATGTACCGTAGAAGCCGAATTCCTGATTACCCCGCTTCAGTTACAGCCTTTTTTTAAGGAAAACGACCTGGATTATGAGGCCGTTTGCACGATACGCCGGGAAATCAGCCCGGAAGGAAAGAGCAGGGCTTTTATCAACGATACCCCGGTGAACCTCCAAGTTCTTAAAGAACTGGGTGAGCGCCTGATTGATATACATTCTCAGCACGAGACGCTGACCTTGAGTGATTCCGACTTTCAGCTGGCTGTACTGGATACGTATGCAGGGAATGAACCGGCGCTGAAAACCTATAAACAGGAATACCTGGCTTACCGTCAGCTGGAGGCTAAACTGAAATCCCTGATAGAAGAGGAGGCCGCTTCCAACCGCGATCTGGATTACTTTAAGTTTCAGTTTACCGAGCTGGATGAAGCCGGGTTAGATCAGCTGGATATGGAGGGTATGGAGGCAGAACTGGAACTGCTCAACAATTCGGAGAGCATTAAAAACAACCTCGGGCGTGCAGCCACCGCCTTGCAGGGAGGAGAAAGCAATCTGGTGGCTTCGTTAAATGAGGTCAACCGGACGGTGGCCGGCCTTGCACGTTTCAACGCTACCCTTGCCGCCTTATCCGGCCGGCTGAACAGTACCTATATTGAGTTGAAAGACATCGCTGCCGAACTGGACGGAGAAGAACAACGCATCGTGTTCGATGCCGGCCGTGTCGCCGAACTGACTGCCCGGCTGGACAGTGTCTATCGCCTGCTGAAGAAACACCAGGTAAAGGAAGTGAAGGAATTGCGCGACATACGGGAAGAATTGTCCAACCGCCTGCTGGGCATATCTTCGTTGGAAACGGAGATCAAAGCCATACGGGAGCAACTCAAAAAGAGTCAGCAGGCACTGCTGCAAAAAGCGGGTGGCTTATCGGAAAAAAGAAACAAATCGACTGCCCAGCTCGAAAAAGAAATAACCGGTTTGCTCACACAGCTTGGAATGCCAAACGCGCAGCTTACCATCAGCTGCCAATTGCTTCCGGTAGCTGAGTTAAATATGAACGGACAAGACAGGGTCAACTTTTTCTTTTCAGCCAACAAAGGAGGTGAACCCAAAGCATTGAACAAAGTAGCCTCCGGTGGAGAGCTTTCCCGCCTGATGCTGAGTATCAAATCCATATTAGCCAAGAAATCGTCCTTGCCGGCGGTGATTTTTGATGAGATCGATACGGGCGTGTCGGGAGATGTGGCCGACAAGGTAGGTATCATCATGGAGAAAATGGCTGGGGCCATGCAGGTGATCACCATTACTCACCTCCCTCAGATAGCAAGCAAGGGTGGAGCCCATCTGTTTGTTTATAAAGAGATCAGCGGACAAAAAACAGTTACGCGTATACGTGCTCTGAAACAGGAGGAGCGGATACAGGAGATAGCCAAAATGCTGAGTTCCGGTCAGCCTGGGCCTGCAGCGCTTAAAAATGCGAAAGAGCTTCTTAATTCCTGATATGCCTTCTTGCTCTCTGATCGGGGAGAACGAACGCATCCCAAAGAAACCGTTATATTTGTGACCTTCAGTCAAACAAGACCCTAATAAACAACCAGAAGCCCTATGATTTTAAAAGGAAAACGCGGTATTATCACCGGTGCGCTTGATGCCAATTCAATCGCTTGGAAAGTCGCCCAGAAAGCACATGCTCAGGGTGCTCAGATTGTTCTGACGAATGCACCAGTGGCCATGCGGATGGGGGAAATTAAAAAGCTGGCCATTGAAACAGGTGCCGAAATTGTTCCTGCCGATGCAACCAACATAGATGAGTTGACGAATTTGTTTACCAAATCCCAGGAAATTCTTGGAGGCAAAATTGATTTTGTTCTGCATTCCATAGGCATGTCACCGAACATACGGAAAAACATTCCTTATACCGAACTGAATTACGATTTCTATATGAAGAGCCTGGATATTTCGGCGCTTTCCCTTCATAAAATGCTGCAGGTGGCTTATAAAATGGATGCCATCAGCGAATGGGGATCTGTGGTGGCCCTGTCTTATATTGCTGCACAACGTGTATTCCCTTTTTATACCGACATGGCCGATGCCAAAGCAACGCTTGAATCCATCACCCGCAGTTTTGGTTACCATTATGGAAAGGCCAAGAAGGTTCGCGTGAACACGATTTCCCAGTCGCCTACCAAGACCACTGCAGGCAACGGGATAAAAGGATTCGATAGCTTTTACAACATTGCCGAATCGCTGTCTCCGCTGGGCAACGCAAGCGCCGACTCCTGCGCCGATTTCTGCGTATCGATGTTCTCCGACTATACCCGTATGGTAACCATGCAGAACCTCTTTCACGATGGGGGCTATTCAAATACCGGTATCAGCATGGAAATGATGGAGATTTTTGAAAAGAGCCTGAATAAATAAACGTTTACAACTTACCTGACACAATAAAAGGAGGGGTGTTAAAGTTTATACCTTGTCACGTGTTTCATTATTCTAAACTCATTACCAATTGTCACGCAGGCTTGTTACAGGTGTGATTTTTTCCTTGCTTGCCATTCCCGCTTTTTCACAGGACTCGGGGAATGACGAGGATGTGCGTCACGCCATTTACAGTCCCTACCGGCTCAGTATCCGGGGTAACGGACAGGTACCTTTGCCTGTCAGCAACGCCGCTTTTCGGAGAAGTTTCAATGGCATTTACGATGCTACCTTCTCATTCAATGTGGAGTTGTACAAAGGACTCAATATCGGGTTGATGTATCAAAACTCGGGTTTCGAGACCCCGCCTGACAAAATTCCTCAGCTCAATACCAAGCAGCAGTATAACATAGGAGGAGGGCGGATCGGTTATGATTATTTCTTCCGTAAAAGAGCGGTGTTTTCTGCGGCAGTCAATGCCGGAGAATGTTACATCAAATCATACGACATCATCCCTTTAAAATCTACTTATCCCATCCGTCAGCATGAACAGGGTACGTATGTAGAGCCCGAAATTTCCATCTCCTTTTATACCGAGGATAATTTCGGCATCGGGTTTAACCTGAGTTATGAATTTATCGGAACCATGTTCGACCCCTATGCGCTGGGGCTTGATCAGCACCTGATTAGTTACAGTCCCAGCGACCTGCAGGGGTATACCCAAAACATCAGCTTCGGATTTCATTTTATATATGCTTTCCTGAAAAAGAAAAAAAGGAACTGAGGGTTCCTGGTTCCAGGACAAAAAAAAAGCTCACCCAGAGGGTGAGCTTTTTTTTGTCAAACAGGTATCAAAAACCTTGTTTGGAAGTGGCTTTTTGTTCAATCAGCAAACCAACACAACCTCCGTCGGTAGGTTCGGCGCTTTTATTTGTGGTGCTTTTTTCAGCTGTTTTTTTGCTGTCGTTTCCTTTGGAGGAAGAAGAGCTGCTTGCTGCTCCGTCACCTCCTGCAGTTACCGTTACAATGACGCTCCGGGTGGTGGCACAGGTAAACTCGATGTGCTGTGCACGGTCATCCGTTGAATTGTCATAAATCATTTCTCCTGTCTTCGCATCCTTGATGGTCACCATCAGTTCGCCTCTTCCCAATGCTTTTTCATTACAAAGCGTCAGCGCATAGTCGTTGTCTTTGTAAATAACGATTTTGATTTCGGATGACATACCGTATTCGAAAAGTCCGCTCTTTGACTGGGAGTTGTATACCCAGCCTTCACTCGCAAGTGACTTGCAGGCCTTTTTGTGAAACCCGGTACAAGACTGGGCAGACAAACGGGCTCCACCAATCAGGAGAACGCTTAAACAAGAAATAATGCTGATTTTTTTCATCGGTTAGTCGTTGGTTATGAAATCAAAGGATCTTAACTTATTTATTCATTGTAATCGCATTGCGTATCGCAGCTGCTTTATCATGAATCGCTTTGTATTGCTCTGCGGTGATACCGATCTTGCCTGATCCTCCACCGAGAACCCGTTTACCGTTTTTCTTGGTCAGTGTGGCCGGTCCTTTCGCATCTTCCACCTTGTCAAACTCCGCTTTAAGTTCTCCCAGTTGTTTCACCATGCTTTCTACGTCGGCATCCTTGTCATACTTCTTCATGAAATCGATCAGGTTGTCGAGGGTGAATTTTTGTTCTGCTACACGGGTGATGATGGCATTGTCTTTTTTGAAGACAGGCTCCATGCTGGTCACCATGTATATGCTTTCAAGCCATCCACCGGCCATTACCAATGCAAGTGTGTTTCCACGGTCATTGCTTTCGAGGTGATCGAAGGTGGTAAAGTAAAGATCGTTAGAGATAGCGGCAAGAGAATCCGGGTTGCCGATGTTGGCAGATATGCGGTTTGCCGTTTGTTCGTTGATGGCGGTAGAGATACCAATTTCATCCCCGAGTTTCTTGATGTTCACAAAGTATTTCAAGGCTTCGGCACCGTGGTTAAACGTGCTGCAATACAATAGGTCAGCCGAATAAACACCGAAGTTGAGGGAACGGGATTTGTTATCGTTGTATTTGTTCTTGTTCTCAGTAGTGTTGAGCTTGGAAACATCGTCAGCTCCTTTGCTGCCCAATTGCTTGATGAAAGAAAACATTTCTCCCGGAGAAGGAACCTGGGAATATTTCTGAACCTCACCTGGCTTTTTTGCTGTCTCCTTGGTCATGGTAGAATCTGAAGGAGTTTCCGTTGATTCAGCAGCCGGTTTGTTGCCACAACCCGAAATGAATAGGGAAGCAGCGATACATGCAATTAGTGTAATTGTTGAGAAAGAGACTTTCTTCATAGAAGTTCGGGATTATAATGCGAGCAAAAGTAGGATAATTTTCAATTCTTTGGCTTAGTTTATATAAAATCCTCCATTAAAGAGCAGAATACAATCAATCCCCTGCTTAAACAGCACTAATTGCCGGTATGCTGAAGTGTTTTTTCGAGTGCATCGAGCGATCCTTCTTTCAAGGCAATTTTTTCTTTTCCTTCAGCTGCCGTCGTCAGTTCTTCGGAGGAGTAAAACACTTTGCCGTCTTTTTCTCCGAAAACAACCAGGCTGGCTTTTTTGTTTAATGGTAAGCCATTGAAAATAAGGTCTTTTGAATCAGTGCTGAGCAAAGGGACATACACGTTGCCTGTTTCGGGGATCACGAGTCTTGCTGTAACAGGATAACTGACGGTGACTTTCAGGTCGAGTGTGCCTTTGCCTTCTGCAGTCTCCGGAGCGGCACAGGCCAGCCAATGCATCCAGGGTGCTGTCAGGGAATAGCCCGCAGCAGCCGGTTGAGCCATATCCGGGGGCTCAACGGCATGCAGGTTTAAGATACCATCAGAGAAATTACCGGTGAACAATTTAGGGCCGGTCAGCGGACGGGCAGAAGAGAAATGAACGCTAAGCTGTTTTCCTTTGTGAAGCCTGACTTCTTTTCCGTTGCTGGTTGCTCTCAGGTGGATGACTCCTGCGACTTGCAGGGATTTGGCATCGCTTTGAGTGATTAGTCCTTCTGAGGCCATCGCGGCCGGGGTTAGAAATTCGCTCAGCTCCAGCTGAATCTCCCCGGTAACACTTACCCCTGTCTTATATTCAAAAACCCGGGCCGGAAAGGTGACAGATGTACCTGATGATCCTTGTATTGTTTTTTCTTCATTCGCCTGAAAGCGGAATAGCTGGGGTTGTTCTTCGGGCAGGCGAAGAGTAGGCAAGGTGGCAAATGCAACTGCCGGCAAGGCCTTATATACTTCCACATCATATATCAGCAGGTTCTTCATATCGTCGCTGATAAATCCTTTTGCTTCCCTTCCCGGAGTCTTGATTACTTTCAGGTTGGCGGCAGGCACTCCTTCCAGGTAAAAGAAATCAAACAACTCGGCCGATCGCTTCCTGTCCAGCTCATTGATAAGCCCTTTGTTTTTTGCATCATCGTGTATCAAAACCCGGAAGGTGGCTTTGTCTCCGGCATTCATGGCATCAAACGTTTTTTGAACGAGGTCCACATTTTCAGCATTCAGCCGGAAGCTGTCTACAGAGAAATAAATATTTTTCTGAGCCGTTTGCCCGCTCAGGGATAGCATGGACACACATAATAAGAATGCTGAAACGAGGTATTTCATAGAGTGGCTGCCGGTGGATCATCCAAATATAGAAAAAAGCAGAGAAAATAAGAGAAGTGATGTGTGGAAATGTCGGGATGCTTGCATCTCCTTAGAAATTCGTTTAAACATACTTAAACCAACGGCTATGATCCAGAACATTTTCGAACGTATCAGTATCCCAAAGCCCTGCCATGAAGACTGGAGCCAGATGACTCCCGATGAAAAAGGTGCTTTCTGCCAGGTATGCAACAAATCCGTGCATGACTTCAGCCGTAAAAGCGCAGAGGAAGTGGAGCAGATCCTGCTGCAGGAAGAGCCCGGCAAGGTATGCGGACGCTTCAGCTCCAAACAGCTTTCTATTCCGGAGAATCTGGAAATACCGTTTCACCTGATACCCCGTAACCTGGCGCCGGCACGGGCATTTGCATTGGCTGTCTTCCTGGTATTCGGCACAGCCTTGTTTGGGTTGACTGCCATGTCGGGTCAGCATGTTGCCGGAAAAGTCTGTATACGCCGCCCGGCTCCCGATACTAGCGCACGTATCACCGAAAGCCGTTTGACCATGGGTGGAATAAAGCGCAGGGAAGAGCCTCCTGTTGTGGAGCACATGGTAAAAGGAGATACGATGTATTCTCCTCCCGACACCGCAAAAGTTCCGATGGTCCTGATGACCACTCCTTCTGTGCCTCCTCCTCCGGATACCATGGCTGTTAAAGAGGTGATTGAAGAAGGTATCAGGGAAGAAGCGTTCGAGTCATTTTCGCTCGGGTCACCTGTTGTGCAAACACCTCTTGTTATTTCTGTGCCGGAAATACCGGATACCATGCCCGTTATTACAGAATGCTCACCTGTAGCTGTATTGCCCCAATCCGACACAGTGCAAAAACATCCGCTTGTTCAACCGGATACTGCTGCAGTTAAGGAGCAAGGAATGACAGCAGCGCTGGAAGATCCATCCTTGCAAGCGCCACCGGTTGGTATACTTTGCTTCCCGAACCCGAGTACAGGACCTTTAACACTTCATTATACGGTAACTTCCCGAACAAATGTGTCGGCGCTCGTCAGCGACTTACAGGGAAAAACGGTTCGGTCCTTATTTGAAGTCAAAGGACATTATACAGGCAATTATTCCGTCGGGGTCGACCTGTCCGATCTCCCAAACGGTACCTATCTGATTCGGGTACTGATTGGTGAAAATCAACTGACAACGCGGGTCGTACTCGCTCACTAGAATTCCCGTATTCCTACTTGTCAATAACAGGCGATTCGTATCTTTGAATAAGCCATCGTATCCAGTGCTTTGAGCATGAAACGAATCGTAGGAATGACTTTATGTGCTGCTTTGTTTGTTGTCATCCAGGCATGGGGCAGCGCGTTGAGTCCCGCCGGCCCTCCTCCCGGATTTGCCAGAGATACAGTCATCCGGATCTCGGTAGGCGCCGGCATGGCTTTTTCGACCGTGAATATGGGGATAGAACCCATCGGGGAAATTAAAGGGGGATTGAATGCGCGCCTTGCACTGAGACTGAAGCGAAGAATAGGATTTACAGCCGAATTTACCAACCAGTTTCCGCACAGTGCTTCACCTGCCTGGGGAAGCATACAGGCCCGGAATTTTGATCTGAACCTGAATTACCTTTACCTGAATGTAGGTCAAACCAATACCAAGTTTTACGGATTGATCGGTGCCTGCTTCCAGCAATGGAAGGGGATCTATCAGGGGACTCCAGCTGTTGGAAAGGATATCTATGACTATCAGTCGGGAGAGGTGGTTAAATTTAACTGGAATTCCCTGAACCTGGGTATTGGCTTCGAACGGTTCTACCGTCACATAGGGTTGTTTGGAGAATTCAAGTTCCGTTTCGGACAAAATTACCCTTACGATCCTTTTGCCATTGTGGATGTGTGTGCAACCATCGGTACAAAAATCAACCTGATCAGTATAGGCAATGGCTCCCGCTCAGGCAACCACAACAAATCTCCCCGCCACCTCCTTAAACCTAAAATCTACCACTGGTTCTGATAGGTTATTCCTGCCGCTTATTGAGGCAGGGGACCGGTATAGGTAATGCATGGCAGACCATTGGTAAAACAAGGAAAATGAAAGTGTATGTTCAGGTTCGTCTTATCAGCTGATCCGACTTCGAATGTCAGGAAACATTTATCCCACCATTGCTGCAAGCATGTTTCATCCAGCTTGTCGTAACTCGTCAGTTTTTTACGGAAAGCTGCAATGTCCAGTTTGTTCACCTGGTCTTCCTGCACCACACAATAATTTCCCGGAGGAAGCAGGATGCTGAAGAGGCCCAGACTATCGGATACTATTTCTTTCAGAACCGGTTTCGCAGAAGAATTTTCACTTCCACTTCGTATGAAAAGTTTCTTGCCTGGAAAAGGGGTGGGTTTGGTCATCTCATCCAGCAAAGCCTGAGGAGGCCGTGCCCCTCCGCAATACGCATGCGATTGGGTGATTTTGCCCGATACCCGATACAAGAGTGTTCCCGCAGGTATGGCCTTTTGCGAACAGGACCAGTATAAAGGTATTAGCAGCACCAGCAAAAAGAGTCTGAAGGGGTTGTGAATCGGATAGCGCATGACTTTAAATTTTTGTGAATAAAGATAGCTTTATTTAAGAAGTAAGTGGGTGAGCGGGAGCTAAGAATCACTGCTGGGTGCCCGCTGTTTTAAAAAGAGTCTGTCTCGGCAAATGGGACTTCCATCTGATGAATCAGGTGGTCTGTCTGGAAAAGCGACGTCTGCGCTTATTTCGTAAAATGAAGTTATTTCGGGCCTATTTCCACAGCCCTATGATCCAGCCTGCACATAGTTTCCCTGTTTAAAATAACGACCGGAACTTTTCTGTTCGAATTAAAATGATATTTTTGATCAGATAAACCCATTTCCTATGGCTCAACGCAACGAAACAGATGTTTTGTGTGAAGTGATAGACAATACGCGGGAACTCACCCTTTATTACCTGACTAAGTTAAAGGGGGTGGATATCTTCAAAACATTTACTGCCGGAAACCAAACGTTTAACAGTGCTTTCTGGATCATCTGCCACATGGCCTGGGCACAGGATTTTATGTTGCTGAAAGCCTCCGCCGGTCCTGACCTGAAAATAGACTGGCTAAAAAAATTCAGCATTGGTACCACCCTGCCTCCAAGAGAAGAATGTCCTCCTATCCAGGATGTACTGGAGGCATTGCAACTCATACACCTGAAGGCGGTCACTCACCTGCGTACCCTTACCGGAGACGAACTGGATGGGCCCAACCACATCAACCTGACATTCGGTACGGATCAAAGTATACGCAAGTGTATACACCATTGTATCCGGCATGAAGGGGTGCATATGGGGCACCTCAGCTGGCTGGCAAAGATGCATGGAGTAAAATAACCGTTTACATGGAATCCAATAGAAGGGAATCTTCTGTCTTTATCAGCAGTCTGGGATCGGATGGTATTTTCCGTACGCTGGTAAAGCCGTTTTCGGAAGTTACGGTGGAGCATGCAATGGAAAATACCAGGTTCCTGCACGAGTTGAAGAACAAGGACAAAGTACCTATCCTTGTTGATCTCCGCAAGATCAAATCCATCAGCAAAGAGGCACGCGCGCATTTTTCAATGAACGGTAGAGCAGGAGCAGGGAATGCCATTGCATTAATCATCAAGTCGCCGGTAAGTAAAATCATTGGTAATTTTTACATAAGCCTCGAAAAGCCTCCTGTTCCGGTAAGGCTGTTTACAAACGAAAAAGAGGCGGTAAAATGGCTTTTACCCTTTGTGACCCCTTGATGCTATGAAAAAGGAAATTCTGAAAATTCGAAAAGGGATCAATCGCCTGGGTAAAAACAGTGTGATGAGTGTGTCGGAAAAAAAAGTTATCCTGCGCGCACTCGATCGGTTGGAGAAAAAGCAAGAGCAGGAAATGCAGGCTCACCTGAAAAGCCAGGTGCGGGTGGATGATATGCTGGAGGTGGTATTGCGTATCGCCCGGTTCGACTATTCCCGTAAAGCCAGAATAACCAAGGGGGGAGATCACCTGGATGCCCTGGCCAACGGCATCAATATGCTTGGTGAAGAGCTGGAAGATTCGTCCATCTCACTGGAAGAAAAAGAATCGTTACTCAAGGAAATTCACCACCGCGTAAAAAATAACCTGCAGGTCATATCCAGCTTGCTCAGCTTGCAGGCGGCAACCATCACCGATCCGGATGCACACCGCAAATTCATGGAAAGCTGTAACCGGATCAGGACGATGGCGATTGTACATGAAAAACTATATCTGGGTAAGGATTTTTCTCGCATCTCCATGGATGAATACCTCCTATCCCTCCTCAAATACCTCAACTCTTGTTATTTTCAACCGGAGAAACGGGTGGAGATGTTGGTAGATATCAATGTTAAGAAACTGCTGTTTAAAATAGACGAAGCCATCCCGTTCGGATTAATCCTGAATGAACTGCTTACCAATGCCTATAAGTACGCGTTCCCCGGGAGCACGAAAGGAAAGATTTGGGTGAGTTTTACGGAAAAGAAAAATTCCAAAAAAGACTCTATTTACTGTTTGCAGGTAAGGGATAATGGCTGTGGCCTTCCGCCTAAGCTGGATGTCAATCAAACAACCACACTTGGATTGCAACTGGTAACGCTCTTAACCGAACAGCTGGGAGGCAAGCTGAAGATAGGACGGCAGGGCGGAGCTAGTTTTCAGATTACCTTCTGTCCTGCAAAAGAAAAACTATAACCCGATCAGCGGAAAAAGATCAGGCCGCTTCATCTCCCGAACCGTTCCGGGAGCAAGACCTTCCACTCCCAATTTACCAATGCTTTCCCGTATCAGTCTCAACGTAGGATGTCCGACACCTGCTGTCATTTTCCTCACCTGGTGATTTTTTCCTTCGGTCAGCGTCAGCCTCAACCAGGAAGTAGGAATGTTTTTACGTACCCGTATTGGTGGATTGCGTTCGGGAATCCAGGAAGGTTCGGTGATCAGGGCTGCAACAGCAGGGAGTGTCTGATGTAACGTGCTTTTCACCCTGATCTCCATCCCTTGCATGAGTTGTTTGCATGCGATATCACTCATCGCTCCATCCACCTGCACCAGGTAGCTGCGCCGGTGTCCGCGTATAGGATCCAGCAACCGGTTATTGACACTGCGGTCGTTCGTGAGTAGCAACAAGCCTTCGCTCTCGGCATCGAGTCGTCCTACCGGGTAGACATCTTCAGGAAAATGATAATCCAGATCAGCCAACGTCGTTTTGCCTCCCTGTTCTTTGCTGAACTGGGAAAGCATGCCAAAGGGTTTGTAAATTACAAAATAGCGTGGGAAAGCAGAAACCGGATTGCGTGGGCTGCCTGTCTTATGCATTGGTCACTACCTGCAGCAGGTTTTCCAGCTCCTTGACCTTACCCGGGTAGCCCAGCTTTTCATAAGCAAGTATCAGGTTACGCAACACCCGTTTGATGATATCGGTATTGGGGCAAGGCTCGTAATAGGTTTGTTCAAGAGGCAGTTTCAGCTGTTTGAGAAAGGCATCAATTTCCTTGCTGCTGAACACGGCACCTTTGCTGAACGGGTTGATGTAAAAAAGAATTTTGTTTGGACTTTCTCCATACATCGGAAACTGACTTTCCTCGTCTACAAAGGCCAGGACAAAATGTTCGGGCAGGTTCACACCGAAGATCGGAATGCTGAGATCCTGTGCAATAATCAGGTACAGGATAGAAAGGGAGAGGGGATTTCCTTTTTTCGATTCCAGTACATTATTGATATAAGAGTTCTGAGGAGCATGGTAATTGGTGGTGTTGCCTCCAAAGCCATGTACATCAAAGAGGATGTGATTGATCACCCTTACTTTTTCAAGCGCAGTCAGGTTGTTGTTGAGCTCCAGCCAGACATCCTGTTTGATTTGCTCTACCTGCTTGATGATTTTGGCTTCATCCAGGTCAGGATACTGGTATTTGGCAACTAGCAAAATACCTTTCAGCAAGTTGCCCTGGTCTCGTCTTACCCAGTTGACGAGCTGTCCTTCTATATTGTCGAATTGGATTTTATGGATGATGCTTTCTATCCGTTGCTGGAAAATCGGATCGAAAGAATTTTCCCAGGCATGTTCCAGCAAGGGGATCACGTCATGTCCCAGGGACAATAACTTAGCCTGTATCTCTGTGTACACCGTTTCATCCGGGTCGTCGAGCAGACTTATCAATGCGTTTAATTCTTGTTCTCTGAGCATAGACATGCGTTCAGTACAAATTAAACGGTTTCTGACGCATTATGGTTCCCCTTCGGGAGGAAGATTTCAACATCAGGCTGTCAGCCGATTGAGAACCAGTTCAATCATTTTATCTACCGTTAGCTTGTAATCTTTGCTATAGGTCTTCGCCAGACGGTTGGCGATGATAGAACACATCGTACAGGCTTCGTGACCGAGGTGTTTGGAAAGACCATAGAGGGCTGAGGTTTCCATCTCGAAGTTCGTAATGCGCTCACCTTCATGCCGGAAGCTGGTGAACGAGTCGTTCATTCCCGGAACAGCAAGCGGAATACGCAAGACCCTGCCCTGTGGACCGTAGAAGCCCGGTGCGGTAGCCGTAATACCTGTTTTTAAACCTTTGCCAAGCAGCTCCAGCAGGCGATCAGACGCTTTTACGATATAAGGAAAGGGTAAGCCCGGCTTCCAGTCGGCATGCTTCATGAAAGCAGTGCTCAGGGCATGCTCGTTGATGGAATCCAGGTTGCCGTAATAATTCAATAACCCATCCATACCCAAACCGTATTTGGAAACCAGGAAGCTGTCGGTATCAATGTCAGCCTGCAAGGATCCCGAAGTGCCGAGTCTTACCAGGGTGAGTGATTTGTGTGTGGATTTTACCTGGCGTGTCTTCAGGTCAATGTTTACCAGGGCGTCCAGTTCGTTCACCACAATATCTATATTATCGGTTCCGATGCCGGTAGATAATACACTGATTCTCTTTTTGTTATAATATCCGGTATGGGTGATGAATTCCCTGTTGGCTACTGGGTGCTCCAGCTGTGTGAAGTGTTTGGAAACACTTCCTACACGACCGGGATCTCCTACAAGCAATACAATATCTGCCAGTTGTTCGGGTAGAAGTTTCAGGTGAAAAATGCTGCCGTCGGGGTTAATGATTAATTCGGAATCAGGGATTTCTCTGTGAGTCATAAACGATGTACTAAATAACTTTTTGATTTAAGGTCAGGAAACTCTACTATTGTAGGACGTAAGTGCCCAGGTGCAATACGGATTGTGAATAAAGGTATATAAAGGATTGAAGAGAAGAACCATTCCCAATTGTTTTTTTTATGACCAATACAGATACCAAGAAAGTTCTCATTGCGGTTGACTTTGAAGAACAATCACTTATAGCCCTCTCTCAGGGGCTTAATTTTGCCAAAGCCATAGGGGCTGAAATTACCCTGATCCATGTGATTGAAGATGGAGGCATACTGGGGAAAAACCTTTCCGACAGTCAATACGAGTCTGTCCGCAAAGAAGTGGATAAGCAGCTTCAGGAACAGATCAAGCAAATTGCGGTCAAGCAACCGGGTCTTCCCGTTACCGCATTGGTAGCCAGAGGGCGGGTATACGAAAAGATTACCGAGGTGGCCGAGATGCTGCAGACAGCCTTTATCATCATGGGATGTAACGGGGCAGGAGGGATCAAGCGCAAGTTTATTGGCTCCAACGCCCTGCATGTAGTAAAGGGTTCGCGCTGTCCTGTCATTACCATCAAAGGCAAGCATCACCGTGCGGGGTGCAAAAACATTATCCTGCCTTTGGACCTGACCAAGGAAACACGTGAAAAAGTTGGCAAAGCCATTCTGTATGCCCGCCTCTACGATGCCGCCGTGAGAGTGGTGTCTGTTATTTTCACGAAAGACGAATTCATCGTGAACCGTCTCACCCGACAGCTCGCACAGGTAAAAGATTACCTGGAGAAAGCCGGGGTGGAATGTACTGCCGAAATCATAAAAGGCATAAAAGGCGAAGAAAGCCTGGCACAATGCATCGTGGATTATGCCGGTAAGGTAGAAGGCGACCTGCTCCTCATCATGACCCAGCAGGAGGTTGATTTTACCGACTATTTCATTGGCTCTTCGGCCCAGGAAATTATCCTGAGGGCTGACATGCCTGTACTGAGCATTATTCCAAATCACGGAAAGGAACCGGTAAAAAAGAGTACGCGTAAAAAATGATTTGTCTCGGGCTGCGGTGTGATATATGTCATTCTTCAGCAGAACTTGTCTCGATAATTTTAGCATAGAATTCACTTTAAATTTAAAACATAGCTGTATGACCACATTTAAAATCAACCGAATACTGATTCCTACCGACTTCTCCGAAACAGGCCTTCTGGCGATCAAGCACGGTGCTTTCATGGCCCGTTTGTTTAAAGCCGAGCTTTTTCTGTTGCATGTGCTGGAAGTAAGCGAATACACGTATGACATTCCTGAACCCGTTCTGCGCCTGCCCAACCTGGAGGTCATTCAGGATGTTGCTACCCGTAAATTGAGCGAGATAGCAGAAGACATACGCAAGGAATACGGCATCGCGGCAACCACGATGAGCAGCACCGGAAAAATATCTTCGGAAGTGGTAAACTATGCCGACGAGAACAAGATTGATATCATCGTCATGGGAACACACGGTGCCAGCGGTTTCGAAGAGTATTTCATGGGAAGCAACGCACACAAGGTGGTGACCCGTGCGCATTGTCCTGTCATCTCCATTCAAACACAAGCCACCAAGCTGGGCTTTGCCGATATCGTAGTGCCTATCGACAACAAATTCCATTCCCGCGAAAAAATCAATTATGCCATTGAACTGGCAACTCACTATGCTTCCCGTATACATATCCTCGGCCTGTCAGAGTCGCATGAAGACCACGATGAAGCGAAATTCAATATCAAGCTGGATTCGGTGGAAGAGGTTGTCAAGAAATCAGGCCTGCCTTATGTCCGCAAAGTGGTGGAAGGCACCAATCTGGCGGTGTCTGCCATGGAATATGCCAAGAATGTGAATGCCGACCTGCTGGTCATCAATACCGACCAGGAATCAGCACTCACCGGAATGTTTATGGGGCCTTTTGCCAAACAAATCGTCAACCACAGCCGTATCCCGGTGATGAGTGTGAAACCTACGGAAGGAGAATTCGACTCTCCGAATCTGGGTGGCAATGCCCGGATTTATTAATCAGGGTGAGCCTTCGACTCCGCTCAGGCACCGAAGTATAATCCGGTGGTTGAGCGAAGTCGATACCACCATAAAAAAACCGACCTGTATCCCAGGTCGGTTTTTTTATGGTGTCAATTTTGTTCTTATTTCATTACGCTTCCGAATACTTTCTTTAGCAGATCGGTCACCTGGGCGACAGGATCTTTACGGATCTTCAGTTCCTCGTCTTCGATCAGTTTGAAGAGGCCTTCCAGGCCTTTCTTGGTGACATAGTCCGCCAGGTCGGGGTTTTGTTTTTCTACAAAAGGAATACGGTTATAGGTATTAATGATCGGAGTCCACGATTTGGTGAGCTCTACCTTGGCAATAGCTGCATCCACAATAGGCCTGAATTTAGCCATCAGGTCGGCTGTGGTTTTATCGCGCAGGTATTGGGTGGCAGCATTGTTTCCACCTTTCAGGATCGCAAACCCATCACTCACACTCATAGAGGTAATGGCATTGATCAGAATCTGAGCGGCCTGCTTGGAAGCTTCTTCCGCCGCACGGTTCAGGTTCATCTCAAATTTATCCACCTGGTCTTTCATACCCAGGTCTATGGCTTTGTCTTTTACCTTTTGTGCATCCGGAGGAAAAGGAATAAAGATCTTGGGGTTTTTAAAGAAACCGTCTGTCTTTGAAGCAGAAGCGGTGGAATTATTTGTTCCCACCTGCAAGGCTTCCTTGAGTCCTTTTACCACTTCATCGTTGGATAGGGGACTGTCTGAACCGCCCTTTTTGCCGCCTTCTGCCTTTTGCAGCACATCGCTTCCCTGTTTTTCCAGGTTTCCAAGGTTAATCTGTGCCAGGGCGGGGACACTGAGCATCGCAGCAATACTGAAGACGAATCCTATCTTTTTCATGAGTCGGTTGGTTTATTTACCGGCAAAATACAAATATTCGGCCAAAGTAATAATTTAAGAATTTTTGAATTTCGGAATTTTTGAATTCTAAGGTTAAGAAAGCAGGGATCTCGAAAAACCCCCAATTCTTTAATTCTTTAATTCTTTAATTCCTAAATCCCAACTATTAACTTTACCCTGGAAATAATTTAAGAATTTTTGAATTTCGGAATTTTTGAATTCTAAGGTTAAGAAAGCAAGGATCTCGAAAAACCCCCAATTCTTAAATTCTTAAATTCCTAAATCCCAACTGTTAACTTTACCCTCAAAATAATGTAAGAATTTTTGAATTTCGGAATTCCAAGAAAAAAAACAAGGATCTCAAAAATCCCCAAATTCTTTAATTCCTAAATTCTTAAATCCCTAAATCCCCTCTTCATGCAAGCAGAAATCATCACCATAGGAGACGAGATACTCATCGGTCAGATTGTCGATACCAATTCGGCCTGGATGGCCCAGGAGCTGAACAAAATAGGCGTCTTCGTGAAACAGATCAGCTCTGTCTCCGACAACCGCACCCATATCCTGAAAGCATTGGAGGAAGCCCGGGGCCGCGCTGATATCATCCTGATTACGGGTGGACTGGGCCCTACCCGCGACGACATCACCAAAAACACTTTATGCGAGTATTTTGGAGTGAAACTCGTATTCAATGACCTGATTTATGCCGATGTGGAAAAGATATTTGCACGCTTCGGAAAGCCGGTCACCCCTGTCAACCGCAAGCAGGCGGAAGTGCCTGAGAATTGTATCCCCCTGCACAATGCCCAAGGCACCGCTCCCGGCATGTGGTTTGAAGTGGATGGAAAGGTATATGTATCCATGCCCGGTGTGCCTTATGAGATGAAAGGACTCATGGAGGGTGAAGTGTTGCCCCGGATCAAAGGACAGTTTCAGCTGCCCCATATCATTCACCGTACCATTCTTACCCAAGGCATAGGCGAATCGGCCTTGGCGGAACGCATCAGTGCCTGGGAAGACGGGCTGGAAACTGCCGGCATCAAACTGGCTTACCTGCCTTCACCCAACATGGTCAGGTTACGCATGACCGTCTCCGGACCTGAACGGGCTCCCTTGGAAAAACTGATTCAGGAAAAAGAAGTGTTGTTACGTACATTGGTCTCCGAATATATCTTCGGGTCAGAAGAGGAGAAGCTGGAAGAAGTAGTGGGAGACATACTCCGTCAGCGGGGAGAAAAGCTGGGACTGGCAGAAAGCTGTACCGGAGGGTATATCTCTCACCTGATCACGGCCATACCAGGCTGTTCGGATTATTACGAAGGATCGGTCGTCACTTATTCCTACGAACAGAAGGAACGCCTGCTGGGTGTTAAGCGGGAAACACTGGAGAAGTATGGAGCCGTCAGCAAAGAGGTGGTGAGCGAAATGGCTGCAGGTGCCATCCGCACCTTACAGGTGGATCATGCCATCGCCGTGTCGGGCATTGCCGGTCCCTCAGGAGGCACACCCGACAAGCCTGTAGGAACAGTATGGATCGCCGTAGCAAGTGGAGGAAAAGTGATTGCGGAGAAATATGTTTTCGGCCACCAGCGCCTCCGCAACATACATGTCTCTGCCGATACCGCCCTCAATATGCTGCGTAAGCAACTCCTGGCTGCAACTAATAGCTAGTGGGTAGCGACTAATAAATCGGCTCCTCCAACGGCATAAAACATTTATCTTTGTTTATGCTTTCACGGATATGAAAAAAAGAGAAAACAGGCAGTTCGAACCCTTGGTATTGGTAGTGACTACGGTCGTTATCCTGCTCGTCCTTTCCTTTACCGGCGCCGGCTTTAAAATCGGTTCCATCGAGACACGCAAGGTAAACCTGCTCGCCGACATTTCTGTATCCGACAAACCGGTTACTGCCGCGGTGGCTGCCGCTCCGGTAGTTGCAGATACCGTACTGACCAAGCAAATACAAAACGTAGCCAAGATCACCGTTCCCCTCGATCAGTATCCGGGCATCATCCAGTTCGGTACCGACAGTTCCGGCGGACTTCATCACTTTTTCGCTTCCCTGCGTCAGCTAGGCAAGGAAAAGAAAAAAGTACGGATTGCTTATTTCGGTGACTCGATGATAGAAGGTGATCTGATCACCCAGGACTTCCGCAGCCTCCTGCAGGATCAGTTCGGAGGCGACGGGGTAGGCTTCATGCCCATCACCAGCATCGTCGCCGGGTTCCGCCAGAGCATCATCCACTCCTTTTCACCCAACTGGAAAGAATATAGCCTGCTCGATGCAGTACCCGCCGATCACGGCCTGGGTATCACCGGACATACCTTCATGCCCTGGTTCTCGGATTCCGAAAACGATTCGGTGACTTCCGGCAACGAGAGCTGGGTGAAGTATACTGCGGTGGGTCGTAAACACCTGAACAAGTTCGGATCAGTGCGTATGTTCTACGGACGCAGCGACGGAAAGAGTGCGCTGACACTCAAAGGCAGCAAGCCCATGCCCCTCACCGGCAACGCGGCGGTGAATGAGCTCTGTGTCTGCCAGCGCCCCGTACAAGGCTTTACCTGCACCTTTAACTGCAGCTCACCGCTCAATGTCTATGGCTTTACTATGGAAAGCGACAGCGGCGTCATCCTCGACAATTTCTCTTTCCGGGGCAATTCAGGTATGCCACTCACCAAAATGCCTTTTCCCGTATTGAGCGGATTGAACAAATACCTGCAGTACGACCTGATCATCCTGCACTATGGAGTAAACGTGGTGAACGATAAAGTGAAAGATTTTTCCTGGTATGAGAAAGGGATGACCGAAGTGGTGAAGCACCTGCAGAACTGTTTCCCGGAAGCCAGCATACTCGTCATCGGCTCGGGCGACAAGAGTACCCGCATCGAAGGGCAATACATCACCGATCCTTCAGTACCCGTGGTAGTGGAAGCCCAGCGCCGGGTAGCGGAAAAAACAAATACAGCTTTCTGGAACTTTTACCAGGCCATGGGAGGAGAAGGATCCATGGTGAAATGGGTGACAGGTGACACGACCTACGCCAATTCGGACTACACACATTTTAATCCAAGAGGAGCCCGCAGGGTGGGTGGCTTACTCTATAATTATATGATCGGTGAATTCAAAAAAGATAAAAAGGCCGGGTAACCGGATCGCGTTCCTCTTCCTGTTTTTAGTCTCGTCCGTATACCTTTCCGCACAGGTTCCAGATATTGATTCCATGATCCGGCGCTATCCGTTCATACGGCCGGAGCTGAGTATCTTACATAACGACAGCATTGCTATGAGCTCCTTCTACCAGAAAATGGCCCAGCTGAAAAGCGGGAAACGCGAACGGGTGAACATCGTTCACCTGGGCGACTCCCACATACAGGCCGACCTGTTTTCCGGTGTCGTGCGTCAGCAGCTCCAGGCCGAATACGGCAACGCAGGCCGTGGATTCATCTTTCCCTACCGCGTAGCCAAATCCAACGAGCCACCTAGCTACAAGACCACCAGTAATGTGAAATGGGAAAGCAAACGCAACGTCTTTCCCGACCAGGCCCTGCCCATAGGCATAGGAGGGTTTACCATAGAGACGAAAGACAGCAATGCCGTCATCTCCCTCGCCGTGAAAGATCAGGGATCACTGGAATACGGGTTCACCAAATTCACCTTGTTTCATGAGAAAGGCGCCGGCAACTACAGCTACGCCGTGTGTGATGAGCTCAGCTGCAAAATAGGAGTGCTCGATTCGAGGAACACGAGCGTCAGTCCTTTCGCTTCCGTACAGACCTTCGACGCGCCCATGCACCAGCTGATGATACGCTGCACGGCCGGTGACTCTGGCACCTGCTCCCGCATATACGGCATGCTGCTGGAGAACGGGAAGCCGGGTGTGTTGTATGACATGATAGGTGTGAACGGAGCGGAATTCAGACACTATAACCAGAGCGCCCATTTTCAGGAACAGCTTGTATACCTGCAGCCCGACCTGGTCATCATCTCCATGGGTACCAACGAAGGCTTCAGCGGGGCATTCGACCGCGATGTCTTCACACGCAACATCGACAGCCTCGTCACCGGCATACGTGCCCGCAACCCCAACGCCGAAATACTGCTCACCACTCCCGGCGACTCGTTCAGGAAATCCAAGAAAGGAAGGGTGAAAAACCCCAACATGACCCTCGCCCGCAATGCCGTCATCGACTACGCCGAAAGCCACCGCTGCGCCTGGTGGGACCTGTACGAGATCATGGGTGGCTACGGATCCATGGGCAAATGGTACCTCGCCAAACTCTCCGCCAAAGATAAAGTACACTTCAGCGGCACAGGCTATACCATGCAAGGGGGACTGTTGTATAAAGCCATTAAGAAGGGTTGCGACCAATATGGGAAGCATTAGAAGAGATTTTTGAATTTTTGAATTTTCGGATTTTTGAATTTTAAAATAAGTCAATTTCTTTCAGGCTGAGTTATCTATGATTCTTTAACTTTTTTTCAATTCTTAAATTCTTAAATTCCTAAATTCAAAAATCCCTTTTGCTTCACCCGGATCTCCATAAACTCCTCCAATCCCTGGTCTACAACCCGAAGGATCCCTTGCTGTTCAACAGCGGGTTCTTTCTGTGTTTCTTCTTTGCTTTTCTTTTGTTTTACCAACTCGTATACAAGCGCAAGCTGACGCGGGTGATTTTGTTTACGTTGTTTTCGCTTTACTTCTTTTACAAAGCCTGCGGTTTTTACTTCCTGTTTATCCTCTTGTCGGCAGTGGTGGATTTTAATTTGTCGAATGCCATAGACAGGGCTTCGAGTCTTACCCGTAAGAAGCTGCTGCTTACATTCAGTATTGTCATCAACCTGGGACTCCTGTTTTACTTCAAGTATACCGACTTCTTCATCGGCATGATCAACGACTGGAGCGGGGGCACCATTCAGCCACTCAAACTGATCCTGCCGATTGGTATCTCTTTCTACACCTTCGAAAACCTGAGCTATACCATTGATGTGTACCGGGGGCATTTCAAGCCGGTGAAGAGTTTTTGGGACTATTGCTTCTTCCTCTCTTTCTTTCCCAAGCTGGTGATGGGTCCCATTGTGCGGGCGGCTGATTTCATTCCTCAGATACGTAAAGAGATACACGTCTCCAGGGAAGACATTGCCTTGGGGCTCTACCTCATCGTGGGGGGATTATTCAAGAAGGTGGTTATCTCCGATTATATCTATGTAAACTATGTCGACTACATCTTCAGCGATCCCACCCGCCACAGCGGCATAGAATGCCTGCTCGGAGTATATGGATATGCACTGGTCATCTATTGCGACTTTTCCGGCTACAGCGACATCGCCATCGGTATGGCCCGCTGGATGGGCTTTACCATACCCGTCAACTTCGATTCTCCTTACCAAAGCTCCAGCATCACCGAGTTTTGGAGGCGCTGGCATATTTCTCTCTCTTCCTGGCTGCGTGACTACCTCTATATTCCTTTAGGTGGTAACCGCAAAGGCAAGGTGAGGCAGTACCTCAACCTCTTTGCCACCATGCTGCTCGGCGGCCTCTGGCACGGGGCCAGCTGGAACTTCATCCTCTGGGGAGGCCTGCACGGCACCGCTCTTGCCGTGGATAAAATGCGCATGGAGCTGTTTGGGAAAGTAAAAAAGGTGCGATCCAAAGCCTATCTCTTCCTGCAAAAATGGCTGGGAGTGATCATCACCTTCCACTTCGTCTGCTTCTGCTGGATCTTTTTCAAGGCAGGCACCTTCGAGAAAGCCCAGGTCATCCTGCATCAGCTCTTCTTTAATTTCAATGCCGCTGCTTTTGTTCCACTCGTTGTCAATTACCAAACCGTTTTCGCGGTCATGCTCCTCGGTTTTGCGCTGCATTTTCTTCCTAAATCTTTCGAGCTCGCCACACAGCGCTTCCTGGCGGTGTTGCCTATGCTAGGACGTATTCTGGTCCTTGTAGTTATCATCTGGCTGGTGGTACAGGTGAAGACGGCAGAACAGGTGATGCCTATTTATTTGCAGTTTTGAGTTGGGGAAACTCCGGTTTCAACAATTAATAATGATTTTGGGGTGCCCCTGAAGTAAAAGCTTACGCTAAAATCCACGCTTTTTTACTTCAGGGTCGGGCCTGCCTGCCGTAATGATAGCTTGCGCGACGGCAGGCAGGCTTTCGGCACTCGCTTCCCGCTAAGGAGCGGGAGAGCTCAAACAAAAATGCCTCAATCCCTCACCCAAGAAAAGAGGTTGTCAACCGGGATGGACACTTTTTTGCGCAAACCGGCCCCGTTACATGGAAGTAACGGAGCCGGTTATTCACAAAAGGTTTTGGGTTCACTTAAGCCGATTGCCTGTTTGGAAGTGCAATCATAGTATGATTGTATAGAATCATGCTATGATTGCAGAGAATCTTGTCGTGATTGTATTGAATCATACTATGATTGCAGAGAATATTGTCATGATTGTGTAGAATCATACTATGATTGCAGAGAATGTTGTCGTGATTGTATAGAATCATACTATGATTGCAGAGAATATTGTCGTGATTGTATAGAATCATACTATGATTGCAGAGAATGTTGTCGTGATTGTATAGAATCATACTATGATTGCAGAGAATATTGTCGTGATTGTATAGAATCATACTATGATTGCAGAGAATGTTGTCGTGATTGTATAGAATCATACTATGATTGCAGAGAATATTGTCGTGATTGTATAGAATCATACTATGATTGCAGAGAATATTGTCGTGATTGTATAGAATCATACTATGATTGCACGTGTATCTTAAATAAAACCCAACGAAAAAATAATTCAATAAAATGTAGGAGGTGATTATTTTATTTCTACATTTGTCTACCAAATTGGTAGACTATATGAATAGCACTACGGTTTGAGGGCCGGAAACCTTTAAGGATAAGGGTTTTGTCCGGTTTCGGTTAGAAGTAAAACAATTCATGTCATGAAAAATCTTTCCTTCAGGCAGCAGTTCAGTAACCGGATGTTCTCCAGCATCCGAATGCCAGAGATGGCAGGTGTGACTTTTGGGTGTTGTTGTTAACACCGCTTTTTCCCCCTAAGTAAATCAGGAATATTTCAATCACTTATTCCCATTCATCCGGCAAATCCGGATCAGGCCGACGCATGTCCAAACGGGCAGAACTGTCAGGCCGGGGGGATATTCCGTACAATCCGATCAATCAAACAATTTAAAAACAAAAAACATGATCCGTATCAAAATCATCCCGGTGTTGGCCCTTGCGGCAGCACTGTCGCTTACGGCCTTTGGGCAGCAAGCTGAAAAGAAACAAACCGATTATGTGTATCTGACAGGTACCCGGTTTACCTATCCATTAATTGAAAAATGGATAGCCGAATACAAAAAAGAAAATCCTGGGGCCCGTATAGCCCTCTTCAAATTAGGAGGACCGTCGACGGACAGTGCCAACGTACACATCGTCTCTCATAAGCTGGATGAGAAGGCGCTGAAGGAAACTGATACCTATGTGCAGGTGGCCGAGTATGCCCTGTTGCCCATTGCCAATGCGGCGAATCCCATCGTGAAAAAAACGGCTCTGACAGGGATTGACGGAAGCCGTTTCAAAGAGTTGTTTATCAAAGGCAAGGACGATGGTTTGCTGACGGACGAGGAGCAGGCTCAGAAACAGGCGAAGAATCCTTCCCTGGTCTATACCCGTGCCACGGCCTCCTGCGCATCCATTTCTTTTGCCGATCATTTCGGGTATGTATGGGGTGACATCAACGGGAAAGGGGTGAGCGGGGATGATAAAAACCTGTTGCAGGCGGTACAGAAAGACACCAATGGCCTTTCTTATAATAACCTCGGGTATATCTATGACCTGAAGACACGTCTGCCGGTAAAAGGCATCGCCGTTCTTCCGATAGACCTGAATCAAAACGGGAAACTCGATCCTTCAGAGCATATCTACGATAACCTGGATCAGGTAATCGGGTACCTGGAGAATAACCCGGATGAAAAAGAAATACCGACGGCTTATGTCAACCTCATTTTTGATAAGAGCCAGTCCAATGCGGCTTTGCAGCCCTTCCTGTCCTGGGTATTGACGAAGGGGCAGCAGTATAACCACGAGGTGGGCTTCTTTAATGCCTCTCCGAAATTCCTGGCCAAGCAACTGAAATCGCTTCCTGCTACTCCCAACTAAAACTAAAATAAAACAAACCTTATGGCATTTCGATTACTTCCGTTTCAAATTAAACGCTTTCTGTTTTTACTTCTTACGTTCAGTTCCGGTATGTGCGTTGGACAAACGGAAACCACGCTGAAGGGGAGGGTGGTTTCTGACCTGACTGCCGAGCCTTTGCCAGGTGTGCTGGTTCGCGTTAGCGGCACAAAAACAGGTATCACCACCGACACCGTCGGGCGGTTTGAATTAAAAACCGCTGCACCGGTGCCCTTTACCTTGCTCATTAGCTTCCTGGGATTTCAGACCAAAGAAATTGATGTGTATGAAGCAAGCGAACCGCTGGAGGTACGCCTGCTCACGGTTAATGCCATGAAGCAGGTGGTGGTGGTAGGGTATGGGGAACAAAACAGGAAAGACATCACCGGCTCCATCGCCTCGGTTCCGGCCGAATTGAAATCACAACCGGTGGCTTCTGCAGAAAGGTTGTTGCAAGGAAGTGTTGCCGGAGCGGTGGTGACGCAAACATCCGGGCAGCCGGGTAGTGGGGTGAGTGTACAGATCAGAGGCAACAATTCCATTACCGCCGGAAGCGATCCCCTGTATGTCATTGATGGATTTCCGGTCAACAACGATTACAGTGTAGTGGATGCCGGAGTGATAGGAGGACCTAAAATAGATCCGCTAGCCACCCTCTCCACAGCAGATATCGAATCCATCGATGTACTCAAAGATGCATCTGCTACGGCTATTTACGGCAGCAGGGGGGCGAATGGGGTAGTCATCATTACGACGAAAAAAGGAGATCATGAACAGAATTCCGTGAGCTACGATGAATATACCGGAGTATCGGAAGTGACACGGGAGATTCCATTGCTGACCGCAGGGCAGTGGTGGCAGTTACGGAAAGATGCGGCGAGCAATTCGGGCACCTCGGGTGCGTTGGCAGGAAAAAATGCATCGATCCTTGCAACAGCAAAAAATCAGGGCTATAACATAGATACCTCCGGACAGGGGACGGATTGGCAGAAAGCCGCTTTTCGCAGTGCCATTTCCCAGAGCCATAACCTGTCTATCCTTTCCGGAACAGATAAAACGAGACTGGCCATCGGATTTAACTACCTGAATCAGGACGGTATCTTGATCAATACCGGATTTGTGCGGTATGCCGGAAGAATATATGTGGAACACAAATACAGCCGTAGGTTTAAAGTATCCGCCAACATCAACGGAAGCATTTCCAATGCCAACGTGGCTCCTTCCAGCGTGGTTACCAACTTATTACTCACACCTCCGGGACTGCCTATCTATAAGAGCGACGGTACGTATGTGATTCAAAGTCCGTTTGAATCGGCCAACCCGGCAGTAGTGAACCCGATCAACACACTGAACAACCAGATTAACCAGACGAAGACAAACAGGCTCCTGGGTAACACGGCCCTGGAGTACAAACTCCTGGATGACCTGACGGCGAAAGTGCTGGTTGGAGCTGACATCGTAGACAACAAGCAAAACCAATACCTGCCCTTATCCACTGCCGAAGGTCTTGCGTTAGGCGGTTATGGGGCGGTGGGGAGCCAGTTTACCTTCAACTGGCTGAGCGAAAACACGCTCACATATTCCAAAATCCTGAATGGGGTACATGCCCTAAATGTGTTGGGCGGTTTCAGTGCCCAGCATTCGGCAACGGAAGGACAGATCACCGCCGCTGCAGGCTTCCCGAATGATTTGCTGACCTACAACAACCTGGGAGTGGGAGTGACCCCGAGGCCGGTCACCACCGCTTCTTCCGAATGGGCTCTGGCGTCCTGGATAGGAAGAGTCAATTACGGCTATAAAGAGAAATACCTCATCACCCTGACGATGAGGGCTGATGGCTCCTCCCGCTTCGGGCCAGACAATAAATGGGGGTATTTTCCTTCCACCGGTGTTGCCTGGAATGTGAATCGGGAGGATTTCCTACGCAACAGCAAATGGATTTCCACATTAAAGGTGAGGGCCAGCGTGGGGAATACGGGTAACCAGTCTATACCACCTTATTCTTCTCTGGCTCAACTGGCCTCTTACCGCTATAACTTTTCGAACACCACGGTCTCCGGCTATGCACCGATAACGGTAGCCAATTCCAATCTGGGTTGGGAGAAGACCACGCAAACCGACTTTGGAACAGACCTGGGTTTGTTTAAAAACAGGATAAACCTGACTGCTGATGTGTACTACAAAATAACCACAGACCTGCTGCTGAGTGAACCCGTATCGGGCACTTCGGGATTGTCTTACTACGACCCGAATGCCAACCCCGGTCAGCTTTCCACCATATACCAGAACATCGGAGCGGTAGAAAACAAGGGATACGAATTCAGTGCCTTGTCTCAAAACCTGGTGGGTTCGTGGAAGTGGAACATCCTGTTTATTGTGTCCCAGAATTTCAGCAAGATCCTGTCTTTAGGCGACGGCATCAATCAGACCCAGCCCAATACAAACGAGCCCTCGGTATTGCAGGTAGGTGCACCGTTAGGGTCTTTCCTGGTGTATGAAACCAACGGCCTCATCCAACCCGGAGGCAAGGCATTAACTCCTCAGGCGGACAAAAATCCGGGTGGTCAGAATTATGTGGATGTGGATGGGGACGGGAAGATCACTTCGAACGACCGGGTCCTGATCAGGAATAATCCTCCGGTGGTGCTGGGTTTGACGAACACCGTGCAATACGGAGGCATTGACCTGACTGTCTTTTTCCAGGCATCTATTGGAGGAAAATTATACAATGCCAACCGGGCGGCCCTGGAGTTGGGTACGGGGTATACTAATGCTACTCCCGATTTCTTCAAAGCCTGGACCGGAACGAATGCCGACACCAAAGCTCCATTCCAGGATCCGGCAGTGGTGGTATCCGACCGTTTTATTGAAGATGCATCCTATCTCCGTCTGAAGAATATTACGCTGGGTTACACCTTGCCGGTGAAGCTTACCTCCAAAGCGAAAATCAAACGGCTGCGGGTGTATGTTTCCGGGCAGAATTTAATTACCTGGACCAGGTATACCGGATACGACCCGGAAGTAAGTCTCAACGGCCAGAGCCTGATAGACAAGGGGTATGATCAGGGCGTATACCCTACAAGCAAAACCATTCTCGGAGGACTCAATGTTACATTCTGATTTATTCTTTCAAAAACAATTTATGAAACAACTCAAACACATGATTTTAGCCTTAATGATTATCCCGGTTGCGTCCTGCAAAAAATTCCTGGAGGAGAAACCCCAAAGCATCATTACGGAAGACAATTTTTATAAAACGGAAAGCGATGCCATTTTCGGGGTGAATTCCATTTATTACCTGCTAAATGCAGGAGGGGCTTCTGAGCAGACACCTTACAATACCTTGTTCAGCACCGGTATGGACATGGCTACCGATGATGTGGATCCGGGCCCGGGTGCCGTCAATGCCGATGTGAGGTCGTTCTCTGTGCTGGCTCATACGTCTTCTAACAGAACGGTATTTCAACTCTGGCAGCAACACTATGCGGCTGTTGTAAAAGCGAATGTGGCATTGGCCAAGATTCCGGGTATCAACTTTGATCCGGTGCTAAAGGCGCGGTTGTTGGGTGAGGCCAGGTTTCTGAGAGCGCTCTATTATTTCAATCTGGTGAGACTCTGGGGGGATGTGCCGCTGGTACTCGAATACAACGCGAACGGGATAACGGCTTCGGACTACGCCACAGGCCGGACATCATCCACTCTGGTGTATGCACAGATAGAGAAAGACCTGGAGGATGCCGCCGCTGTGCTTCCTGACAGTTATGGCAGTCCCGATGTAGGACGGGCCACCAAGGGTGCTGCCCTGGCTTTGTTAGCCAAAGTATATCTGACGGAAGCGTCCCTGCCTTTGAATATAACAACCAAGTATGGGCTTGCCGTGAGCACCGCGTTACAAGCGATGTCTCCCGCGGAGGGCGGCTCAGGAGGATTCGGTTATGCGCTTCAGCAGAACTTTTCCAATGTGTTTCTGCCTGCATTTAAAAACAATACGGAGCATATTTTTTCGGCTCAGTTCAAATCCAACTCCCAGTCACAAGGCAACAACCAATGCGCGCGGGCCATCTTCAACGGAGTACCCGGATTGAGCGGGTCGTACTCGGAGCAGGTACGGTTTTACACGAAGGGTACGGATAACTACTTCAGTGTCTTCAAACTGTATCAGGCCGGGGACAAGCGCAAGCAGGGTACCTTTGTGACAAAATTTGTCAGTCCTACAAGCGGCCAGGCCGTTGCCCTGAAAATTTCAAATCCAGCAGTATCCAACGATTCCACTCCTTTCTTCAACAAGGCCTGGGATCCCTCGGCTGTTGCCCTGACGAGTGAATCGGCAGCCAATGTGGCTATTTTGAGGTATGCCGAACTGTTGCTGATTCATGCCGAAGCGGAGAACGAACTTAATGGTCCTACCGGAGCCGCTTACGCCTCTCTGAACAAGGTGAGGAACAGGGCCGGGCTGCCTGCACTAACGGCAGGATTATCAAAAGAACAGTTTCGCGACTCCCTGTACCTCGATCGCAGGTTGGAACTGGTATGGGAATACCAACGCTGGTTTGACCTGATACGCCAGAAAGATGCATCCGGCAAATCCATCTTTGTGCCAAGCCTGCATGTAGTGGGGAAAACCAATGCCCAGGATTACCACCGATTATATCCCATTCCGTTAAATGAATTGTCGGTCAACCCGGCGATTAAACAAAATCCAGGATGGTAAGGGAGGATTTTCACTAAATTTCCTCATTTTCTTGTATGATCAAATAAAAATTCGTTTATTTGCAGCCCGATTATAGAAAATAAAGCATTTTAAAATAAAGATACCATGTCGAAAATCTGTGAATTAACCGGAAAAAAAGCCATCACTGGCCACCACGTTTCTTTCTCTAACCATAAGACCAAGCGTAAATTCAACGTGAACCTGAAGGTAAGAACCTATTTCGTACCCGAAACAGGAGAAACCGTTACCCTGAAAGTATCTACTTCCGCTATGCGTACTGTTACCAAGAACGGTATCTACGCCACGCTGAAAGAAGCCCGAGAAAAAGGCTATACGACCAAATAAGACTTTTCCCTTGTTTACAGAAAACGTTGCTAACTTGCCTTAGCAACGTTTTTTATTTTTAGGCCCTATGTGTCATAAATATTCATTCTCGCTCTCTAAGTTTCTGTTTCCCTCCCCCTGCCTGCCGTCACGCAGCCTCCGCCACGGCAGGCAGGTGTTTCTGTTTTTTACCCGCCGAAGCATGCGCCGGCTGGTGCTCTGCTGCGCAGGAGGGCTGTTTCTCCCTTTTGTTTCCTCTTCCCAATCTGACAAATTCCGCTACGACAAGGACCAGCTAACAAAAGAATTCCATGCCGGCAGGAGGGATGCGCTTAGGGCCCTGATGCCGGACAGTTCGGTGGCAGTGTTTTTTGCGAGTCCGGAGCTGATCCGTTCGAATGATGTGGAGTATCAGTATTGCCAGTCCCCTGACTTTTATTACCTCACCGGCTGCCCCGAGCCGAATGCGGTCGTGCTTATATTTAAAGAAAAGGTGAAGCTCGACTCGCTCTATACGAATGAAGTGCTTTTTGTGCAGGAACGCAATGCATCTAAGGAAAGCTGGACAGGGAGAAGGCTGGGGGTGGAAGGAGCGCGCAGGTTGCTAGGTTTCAAGCAGGTATTGCTGAATGGACAGTTTGAAGTTTTTGATCCTGTATTCCAGCGGTTTAAGGTAATTTATGCCACATCCAAACCGGTGGAGACAGGGAAGAAAAAGAGCTGGAAGGAAACGGATACCGAAAGTTTGAAAAGGCGCTTTGCTGCACTGGTGCCGGAAGGAAAGCAGGTAGAAACTGAAGCGTTAAAAGGATGGATGGCAGATTTAAGAGTCGTGAAGACAGCAGAAGAGCTGGTATTGCTCAAAAAAGCAATAAGGATAACGTGTGAGGCGCACGCTGAGCTGATGCGTGGATTGGATAGTACCATGACCGAATTCCAGGCCCAGGCCCTGGTGGAGTATGGATTTAAGGTAAGGGGATCGGAATACCCCGGTTATCCGAGCATAGTGGGTTCGGGAGAAAATACGTGCATCCTGCATTATACGGAAAACAGGAAACCCCTGCATCCGGGAGATTTGATTGTGGTGGATGCCGGGGCCGAATACCATGGATATACCGCGGATGTCACCCGTACACTGCCTGCGAATGGCCTGTTCAGCAAAGAGCAGCGGTTGTTGTATGATGCCGTCTACGATGCCCAGGCTGCAGGTATAGCTGCCTGCATGGCAGGAAACGACTTTCACGCCCCTCATATGGCGGCTTTTAAGGTGGTGGCTGCACGACTAAAAGAACTGGGAATCATACAAAATGAGCTGGAAGCCACCCGGTACTTCTTCCACGGCACCTCGCATTACCTGGGCCTGGATGTGCATGATGTGGGACCCTATGGAAAACTGAAACCCGGCAATGTGATTACTGTAGAACCCGGAATCTATATCCCCGAAGGGGCCGCCTGCGACAAGAAATGGTGGAATACGGGGATACGGATAGAAGACGATATCCTGATTACGGAGTCAGCACCTGAAAATCTGAGCGGTTCGCTGCCTTCAAAAGCAGGCGAAGTAGAGCGGATCATGAAAGAAAATAGCTTTTTTAAGGTGCCATCTACTGAAAAATAGGTCAAATGTTTGTTGGGATAGAAAAAAAACCTACATTTGCAACCCGTTTTATGCGGAGGTGTTTAACAATTTAGCAAATACAATTTCGTCATGGCAAAGAAAGGCAGCAGAATTCAGGTGATCATGGAGTGTACCGAACACAAAGAGAGCGGTAAACCCGGAACATCCCGGTATATCACCACCAAGAACAAAAAGAACGATCCTGACCGGATGGAGTTGAAGAAATTCAATCCGATCCTGAAGAAAATGACTGTTCACAAAGAAATTAAATAATCCGGATGACCTTGTTGGTTTGAACCCTGTTCAAATAACGGATCCTCTTAAAAAACATATACCATGGCAAAGAAAGTAGTTGCAACACTCAAGACCGGTGAAGGAAGACAGTTCACCCGCGTAATTAAAATGGTGAAATCCCCAAAAGGATCTTACTTTTTCAAAGAAGAAGTGGTTCACAACGACCACGTGAAAGATTTTCTGGCTTCTAAATAAGCCCCAACAGACCTGCTACTGAAAGCTTCTCTTAACAGGGAAGCTTTCGTTGTTTCCCGGCAGTCTCTGGTCAGTTGCCCCGTACGCCGCGGCGCACGGAGATGAATAGAATAGAATAAAAAAACAAGCGAGGGCTTTAGCCCTTTTCATCCTATGGGTATTTTCAGTTTTTTTTCAAAAGATAAAAAAGAGAAGCTCGACAAAGGAGTATTCATTACCCGCAAAAGTTTTTTCTCCAAGCTGGCTAATGCCATTATGGGCAAGGCTACGGTGGATGAGGAAGTGCTTTCTCACCTGGAAGAAGTACTCATTACTTCGGATGTAGGGGTGGATACCACACTCAAAATCATTGACCGGATTCAAAAACGCGTTGCCCAACAAAGGCGGGTGGAGACATCCGAGCTGAACGGCATCCTGCGGGAAGAGATTTCTGCCTTGCTCGTGGAAAGCGGCAATACGGATGAAGTGGATTTTACCGTGCCGGAAGGCAAGAAGCCTTATGTAATCATGGTAGTAGGGGTGAACGGAGTAGGGAAGACCACCACCATAGGCAAACTCAGTTACCAGTTTAAGAAAGCCGGCAAGAGTGTGCTGCTGGGAGCCGGCGATACGTTTCGCGCGGCTGCTGTAGATCAGCTGAAGATATGGGGGGAGCGCGCAGGGGTGCCTGTCGTCTCTCAAGGCATGCATGCCGACCCGGCCTCGGTGGCGTTTGATACGCTCCAGTCGGCCCTTACCAGGGGATCGGATGTGGTCATTATAGATACTGCGGGCCGCTTGCACAACAAGGTTAACCTGATGAATGAGCTGGGAAAGATTAAAAAGGTGATGCAAAAGGTGATCCCCGATGCCCCGCATGAGATTCTCCTGGTACTCGATGCTTCTACCGGACAAAACGCCATTTCCCAATGCAAGGAGTTTACCGCTGCAACCGATGTGAATGCCCTTGCCCTCACCAAGCTAGACGGCACAGCCAAGGGTGGGGTGGTGATTGGAATTTCTTCACAGTTTCAGATCCCGGTGAAGTATGTGGGAGTGGGCGAACAGATGGATGACCTCCAGGTATTCAACAAACACGAATTTGTAGATTCATTCTTCAAGGAATAAACGGTTGGCAGCACCCGCATACCGGGTAGGGCTGAACGGAATTGTTCTATATTTATTTCATGATTTTCGCTTTCCCGAAGTTTCTCCGATGTCTGGCTATCAGCTGCCTGGTTGCAAGCACTACACTGTCTGCTCAGCAAAAGACGATTGCCGATTCCTTACTTAAGCTTTCAGAAAAAGACCTGCCCGATTCACTCCGCCTGAAACGTTACAACATCATTGGCTGGAACCTGAGCACGAACGATCCTGCCCGGTCACTCGAGTACGCCGAAAAAGCCCGGGTGCTGGCGGTAGACCTGCAGCAGCGCCGGGTAATGAAGACCGATGATGTGATGCGTGAGCTGGGTGTTACCTACAACACGCTGGGATCCCTGGCCTACCGCAAGGGTGATTATGGACTGGCTTCCAAGAATTTCATGAATGCCCTCCGGATATTTGAAAATTTTCACGACGAGTCGCGTGCTGCATCCCAGTATAACAACCTGGGTAGTATGTATGTGAGCCTGGGCAATTACAAAGAAGCAACCGTTTACCTGCAGAGAGCCCTGGAGCTAAGGAAAAAATTGTGTGCAGAATTACCTGCCGATAAAGATCAAAAAAAATCCCTTGCTAAAACATACAACAACCTGGGCAGCCTGTGCGGGGATCAAGGAAAACTGAATGAGGCACTGGCGTATTTCAAGCAGTCGCTCGAGATTCGGGAAGCCATTGGCGACAAGCGCGGAATGGCCCATACCCAAAGCAATATAGGAGATGTCTACCTGCATCAGGAAAATTATCCGGAAGCCGATGTCAACTTCGCCCAGGCGCTCGAGACATTTCGTAAAATGAATGATCAGGCAGGGGTGGTTACTTGTCTGAATAATATAGGACTGGTTTCCGGACTGGAGAAAAAATTTGATGCGGGCATCAAGTCACTCAACCAGGCCATGGAGATAGAAAAGGAGCTTCGTTTTACGGACGACCTGAAAGCGTCTTATGAGAACTTCGCAGCTTTATATACGGAAATGGGTAACTACAAGCTGGCCAACGATTACCTGTACAAGTTTATGGCCATGAAGGATACGCTGGTGACGGAGAAGATCAACAAACAAACCAGCGAGCTCCAGGAGAAGTACCAGAGCACGAAGAAACAGGCGCAGATTGATTTATTGCAACAGGAACAAAAGAATGAAGAGCTTGCTTCCAGCCGGCAGCGCTTAGTAATCTACTCTATCATTTTTGTGCTGATCATGGTGGTACTGCTTGCGGTGGTACTCTGGAACAGAAATATGATCAGGAAACGGGCGAACAGGGAGCTGGGGGAGCAAAACAAACTAATTGAGCAGCAGAAGAACGAAACGGAAATGCAGAAAACCGTTATCGAAGAGAAGCAGAAAGAAATCCTCGACTCCATACAGTATGCCCGTCGTATACAGCGTGCCGTGATCACTTCCGACGAATACATTGCCCGTTACCTGCCCGAATATTTTACCTTGTATAAACCCAAAGACATTGTGAGTGGTGACTTTTACTGGGCCCTGCATCAGAACAACCGTTTCTACCTGCTTACAGGAGATTGCACCGGGCATGGGGTGCCGGGAGCATTCATGAGTCTGCTGATGATCTCTATCCTGAATGAGATAGTGATTGAACGGGGTGTAGCCAGTCCGGACCTGATTTTGAATGAAGCCCGGAAATCCATCATCAAGGCATTGAACCCCGGAGGACATGAAGAAGCCAAAGACGGGATGGACTGTACCTTGTGTGTATTTGACCTGGGTGCAAGAAAGCTGGAATATGCCGCCGCCAACAGTAATTTTTACCTTGTCCGAAACGGAGAGTTGATGCTGTTTCCGGGCGACAAGATGCCGGTGGGTAAATCGCCTAAAGACGATGAATCATTTACCTTGAGAACAGCAGCGCTTCAGCCTGGAGATGCGGTATATACCTTAACCGACGGTATGGCCGATCAGTTTGGCGGACCCAAAGGAAAGAAATTCAAATACAAACAATTGCAGGAACTCATTCTCCGTAACGTAACCACCCCCATGGGTAGTCAGAAACAAGTGCTGGAAGAAACCATAGAAGAATGGAGAGGACCGCTGGAGCAGGTAGATGATATCCTGGTGATTGGAATAAGAATCTAGAAGCAGAAACACCTGCCTGCCGTGGCGGAGGCTGCGTGACGGCAGGCAGGGAAACAGAAACAGTGTTAAGGTTGGTTTTCTGTTTCTTCAGTATTGGTATTTCTCTCCCCAGCGTTTCTTTAGAAACTCCCTGATTTCTCTTTCCCGGGCATTCTGTCCCGGATCATAGAGTTTCATCCCGCTGATGTTTTCGGGCAGGAATTCAAGGTCCGTAAAATTGTTTTCGTAGCTGTGGGCATATTTATAGTCGGCCCCGTAATTCAGGTCTTTCATCAGCTTGGTAGGTGCGTTGCGTAAAGCAAGGGGGACGGGCAGGCTGCCTGTTTTCTGAACCGTTTCCTGGGCATCGGAAATAGCCATATAGGAAGCGTTACTCTTGGGGGAAGAAGCAAGGTAGATAGCTGCCTGAGAAAGGATAATGCGTCCTTCGGGCATACCAATCACACTTACCGCCTGGAAGCAGGTGGTAGCCATAACCAGCGCGGTAGGATTGGCATTGCCTATGTCTTCGGAAGCCAGGATGATCATCCTGCGGGCAATGAAGGTGGGGTCTTCTCCTCCTTCCAGCATACGGGCCAGCCAGTATACCGCCGCATTCGGGTCGCTGCCACGCATGGATTTGATAAAGGCGGAAATGATGTCGTAATGTTGCTCGCCGGCCTTGTCGTACAAGGCCATGTTCTGCTGTACCTGATTCAATACAAATTCGTTTGTAATCACCACTTCCCCTTCCGGAGCGGAGTGAATCACGAGCTCCAGTACATTCAACAGTTTGCGGGCATCACCACCCGACAGGCGTATCAGGGCTTCTGTTTCTTCCAGGGTTACTTTTTTCCTGCTTAACTCCTTGTCTGTCTCCAGTGCATGAACGAGGAGTTTTTGCAGGTGTTCTTTGTCCAGATGCTTCAGCACATATACCTGGCAGCGGGAGAGGAGGGCGGAGATGACTTCGAACGAAGGGTTTTCGGTAGTGGCACCGATGAGGGTGATGTCACCTTTTTCAACTGCTCCGAGCAGGGAGTCTTGTTGAGACTTGCTGAACCGGTGTATCTCATCAATAAAGAGGATGGGCTTGGAGGTATTGAATAAGCTTTGCTCCCGGGCTTTCTCAATTACTTCCCGGATATCTTTTACCCCCGAGTTGATGGCGCTGAGGGAATAAAAGGGGCGCTTGAGTGTCTGTGAAATGATATGGGCCAGGGTGGTCTTGCCCACACCCGGCGGTCCCCACAAGATGATGGAAGGAAGCACACCGCTCTCAATGGCTTTACGCAGCACAGCCGAAGAGCCTACCAGGTGCTCCTGGCCGATATACTCATCAAGCGATGCCGGACGCATGCGTTCAGCCAGTGGTTTCGACTCCATCATACTTTTTTACAAAGATAACGCGGTTCACACTTGTATAGGTGCTTTTTCAGGAGGCAATTGTCTTTTTGCCGTAATTTCCTAAATTTGAGCTTTCAGCCAAACTTCACCTTCGCTCCAGTACTTCTGCCTGCCTGGGATGTCGGATAAACTCACGCTAAAACATACCTCATGATACAAGCTACTAAAAACCTGTTCATTACTGCCTGCCTGCTTGCCGGGATGACCGTTTCTTCTGTAGCTTTCGCCCAGAAAGCGAAAGTGGAGAAAATGGATAAACGCAAATACGATATCGAAATAAAAGAAACGACTACCGAAGGGAAAAAATACGAGAAAGACGTATTCGAATTTACGCCCAGAGAGATTGTGAGTGACTATTTCGAAGCCAAGTTCAAGGTGTCCACCCTGCACTATAAAACGGTAAAAGACAGTACCGTTACGGAAGATGGAGATACACTCAAATATTTTCAGGTCTCCGCCACCGAGAAGACCGACAAAGCCGACGAGAATTTTTACCTGGAAGCAGTGATCAAAGGGCGGGAGATTGCCGGGAAAGTGATGTTGAAAAAAGGAGAAGTCGTGAAAAAAGCCTGGGAGTTTGAAGGGTCGCAGAATAATTGAGTTGTTTTGCGAGTGAGATGCTCCACACTGTTTCTGTTTCTTCGCTCTGTTTCTCTTTTTTATCAACACTCTTCGTTTCATTACTTCCTTCCGGGAAATGCTCATTTCTGCTTAGTTTTGTGCTAACATGAAACGCACAAAAAAGAATCGTCCTCTTATTTTAGTTACAAACGATGATGGGATCACCGCTCCCGGAATTACCGTGCTGATCGAATTGATGAAAGAGCTGGGTGATGTGGTGGTGGTAGCACCCGACAAACCTCAGAGTGGTATGGGACATGCTATTACGATTAACGCTACACTTCGGATTCACAAAAGCAACATACACGGAGTAAAAGAAGAATTCAGCTGTTCCGGCACTCCGGTGGATTGCGTGAAGCTGGCTGTGAATAAGATTTTACACCGCAAACCGGACCTGTGCGTTTCCGGTATCAACCACGGTTCTAATTATTCCATCAATGTAATTTACTCCGGTACCATGTCGGCGGCGGTAGAAGGAGCGCTGGAAAGTATTCCTTCCATCGGTTTCTCCCTCTGCGACCACAGCCTGGAAGCCGACTTCGGTCCTTCTCGGGAATATATTCTTTCGATTGCTAAACGTATTTTAAAAGACGGTCTCCCTGAAGGAGTTTGCCTGAACGTAAATATTCCGGCCGTACCCAAAGAAGAGATCAAAGGCGTGCGTATCTGCCGCCAGACAAAGGCTAACTGGATAGAGGAACTGGACGAACGCATTGATCCTTCCGGCAAGCCTTACTACTGGCTTACCGGCAAATTCGACAATTTTGAAAAAGGCAAGAAAGGCACTGATGTCTGGGCGCTGGAAAAGAACTACATCTCAATAGTGCCCGTGCAGTTTGACCTGACCTCCTATGCCTCCATCCCCAAACTTAAAAAGCTGGAGCTATGAAAAGACGCTTCGATAACCTGTATTTAGGATTAGGGGTAGGGGTGCTCATTCCAATAATAGCCTTGTTTCTTTATTACCTATACGACTTCCGTTTTATGCCTATCAGCAATTTCCTGGAATGGACCCGGCGCAATGATATGTTTACGCCCTACATGAAACGCTGTGTCATCGCCAACCTGGCCCCTTTCTTTTTCTTTATTTATACCGAGCGCATGCAGTCGGGCAGGGGCGTCCTTTTTTCCATGTTTATCTGGGCCGCGTTTATCGGTTACCTCACATACCTCGCCTGATAATGAACTATTACATCATAGCCGGAGAGGCCTCTGGAGACCTGCACGCTTCCAACCTCATGCGTGAGCTGCGCAAGAAAGATCCTCAAGCCCGCTTCCGTTGCTGGGGAGGAGACCTCATGGAGGCCCAGGGCGGAGAAATTGTGAAACACTACCGCGATCTGGCTTTTATGGGTTTTACGGAAGTGCTGGCCAACATCCGGACCATCCTGGGAAATATTGAATTCTGCAAAAAAGACATTGTAGAATGGAAACCGGATGTTGTCATCTGTGTGGATTATCCCGGATTCAATTTGCGTATTGCTGGTTTTGTGAAAAGCAAAGGTATCCCCGTATTCTATTACATCTCTCCTGCCATCTGGGCCTGGAAGCAGAGCCGGGTGCACAAGATAAAACGGAACGTAGACAGGATGTTTACCATCCTCCCTTTTGAACAAGCATTTTACAAACGGTTTGACTTTGACGTGGATTTTGTTGGACACCCTTTACTGGATGCCCTGCAAAATAGCCGGGAGCAAACACTGAAAATAAATACAACCAAGCCAGTCATCGCCCTGTTACCGGGAAGCCGCAAACAGGAAATCAGCCGCATGCTGCCGGTGATGCTGGAAGTCCGGAAAAAGTTCCCTCAATACCATTTCGTTATTGCAGGGGCTCCTTCTATGCCGGAGTCGTTCTACCAGACATTTACCGCCGGGACAGATACAGAGATCGTGTTCGGACAAACCTATAACCTGCTACGCCAGTCATACGCCGCATTGGTTACCTCCGGCACCGCCACCCTCGAAACGGCTTTGTTCCGGGTACCTCAGGTAGTTTGTTATAAAGCGGGATCGGTCTCCTACCACATTGCCAAACGCCTGGTTACCGTCAAATACATTTCCCTCGTAAACCTGATCATGGACAGGCCCATCGTGACCGAGCTGGTGCAGGATGATATGAATCCCGAACGCCTTGCAGCCGAGTTCAGACTCATCACTACCGATGAAGCCAACCGAAACAGGATGTTGCAGGAACTGGATGAGTTGAAAATAAAACTTGGTGGACCAGGAGCTTCTGCCCGTCTGGCTGAACTGATGACAAAATACCTTCAAAAAGCACATGCGTAGAACAGGTGTCTGTCTTGCCGTTCTGCTGCTGCTCTCCCGGATAGGGTTTGGAATAAATGTGGACATACGCTTGCTGGCTGACACCAAGCCTACCTCCATGATGGTATCCCTGGTTTCTGGCAAATATGTGCTGTATGGCGACGGGAAAATTGTGACCGACACACTCGCAGCCTCCATCCTTGAATTTACACAGACAGGTGATTCCATTCTCGCGAAAACACTCGAACGCAAACTTGGCACATATAAAAAACTTACGCTCAGCTCCCTGCTACCGGCATCTTCCTTTAAACTCAAATGCCTTTCTCCTGCATTGGCCATACGGGTTTATGACAATGATTTGCGGGTGAGTTGTGAGAAGGAACAGCTGTTGCTGGTAAATCGGGTGGACCTGGAAAAATATGTTGCAGGTGTGGTGGAAGCCGAATCGGGTACGATTGCGGAAGAAGAGTTTTATAAGGTGCAATCCATCCTGTGCCGGACCTATGTATTGGCCAACCTGAACAAGCATGTGGGTGAGGGCTATAATCTGTGTGACCAGGTACATTGCCAGGTATTTCGCGGAAAAACGAAAGACCCTCGTATCTTTTTTGCCACCAGTGCTACGAAAGATCTGATCGTGGTGGACAATGACCTCAAGTTGATTTCCACCACCTTTTGTTCGAACTGCGGGGGACAAACCGTCAACTCGGAAGATGTATGGGGCAAAGCCACTTCCTGTCTCAAGTCAGTCAAAGATACCTTTTGTACCCGCATGCCCCATGCCCGTTGGGAAAGGCAGATATCTATCGAGGACTGGAGGAACTACCTGGAGCTGAAACATAAGTTCCCGGTGAAGGACAGCGCATCTTTTAGCACGGCTCTCAACTGCTCACCTACCAGCCGCATGGTTTATTTTACAGATAAAAACCTGAAGATCCCTCTGAAAACGATACGGTCGGATTTTCAGCTCAAGTCTACTTTTTTCTCTGTTGTACAACGCAACGATTCCGTCATCTTCAAAGGACGTGGATATGGTCACGGGGTTGGATTATGTCAGGAAGGAGCCATGAGCATGGCCAAGCGCGGCTATTCGTATGTGGATATTCTCAATTTCTACTACCGCAACATCAATATCATCGACCTGGATAAAATGGAGTTCTTCAAAGAAGGAGAAGAATAATAATTTTAGTATCCGTTAATCCCGTTTGTCAGACTGAATACATTGGAATATCCTTTGCCTTGCAGCAGCTGAACCGCCTTACGGCTTCGGGTGCCGCTCTGGCAATGCAGGATGACAGGGATGTCGCGGGGGATTTCGTCCAGGTGATGGAGCAAGGTTCCTAATGGAAGCAAGGTGGCCTGAAGGTTGCGGACAAGGTATTCGGATTCATCCCTAACATCTATCAGCTTAAAAGGCTCAGCAGCTTGTTGTTTTCTTCGGAGTTCAATGGCTGTGATTTCAGGTATTGTTTCACAGTGTTCGGAGTAGAGCAGTAGCTCCTGCTGTTGCAGATTGGTTTCATTCGCAGAGAAGGAAAATGTATGAAAGGCGCTTTTTAATGCATCGTATACAAGTAGCTTTCCTCGAAGTACCTCTCCTGCACCCGAAACAATTTTAAGCACTTCTGTAGCCATCAGGCATCCGATCGTGCCCGGTAAAACACCCAACACCCCGGCTTCTTCACAGGAGCCTAAGTTATTGGGTTCGGGGTAAAGGCAGCGATAAGTGGGGCCCCCCTGGTAATTGAATACGGTGACCTGCCCTTCAAACTGATAAATAGAACCGAAGACGAGTGGCTTGTGAAGCATCACACAGGCATCGTTTACCAGGTAACGTGTACGGAAATTATCTGAGCCGTCCACCACCAGGTCGTAAGAGCCTATGATGTCGAGTACATTGTCTGGTCCCAGCTCGTGAGCCAGGACGTTGCAGGTAACAAAGGGATTTTGAAGGCGGATATTGGCTGCGGCACAAGCAGCTTTGGGCTTGCCGAGGTCCTGTTGGGTATAGAGTATCTGGCGTTGGAGGTTGCTTTCTTCCACCACATCAAAATCGATAATGCCCAGGGTGCCAATGCCGGCTGCTGCGAGGTATTGAAGTACCGGACAACCGAGTCCACCTGCACCAACCACCAACACGGAAGC